>Ga0209367_1002888_pt1 | contig 23009 bp, 15 predicted proteins | sample WorMetLIZISLAND2_FD_187412 | JGI IMG/M metagenome (GOLD analysis project Ga0209367, IMG submission 187412) | Marine gutless worms symbiont microbial communities from Max Planck institute for Marine Microbiology, Germany - Olavius geniculatus... ... | reverse complement strand
GTTCGCCACCTTGCTTGTTCGCCCCCTGGCTCGTTCACCCCCTGGCTCGTTCACCCCCTGGCTTGTTCCCCCTGGCTGATTCGCCCTCTGGCTCTTTCGCCCCTGGCTTGTTTGCCCCCTGTGCCTGGCTGATTCGCCCCTTGGCTTGTTCGCCCGTGTTGAATACCGGTAATTTGCTAAACTCTATTTTGGCTAAAACAATCCAAATGTCTGTGATTATCTGTGTGTTGAAATTTCAGAAAAATGAGCGAATTTGCGGCTTCTGTTGAACGTTCGAAAACAAAATGCCCTCCTGACCCCCTGACCAGGGGCTCTGCCCTGGACCACCCCCAAACCCCTGTTATAGGCTTGCGCTTTGCGCGCTCGCCATGGCGCCCTTTGCCAAATCCTAAATACACCACTGACATAAAGTGCTTAAGACTTGGCTAATGTGTCAACGTCAAGCTTCCTTTGAAAATGAATTCTTTCAGGTATACTTGGGTCTAGGCCTAATAACTGCTTGACGAAGGCCTAGATCTATAGACAGCGACAGACATCATTGCAAACATTCTAAGCGCACTAAAACTCTGTATAATCAAATACAGGTATAGGCCTATAATGATTTTATTTCAGAATTGAACAAAGCATTAAACATTCATACAATCGTTTATTCTCATCATCATGCATAAACTGTCTAGGCCTAAAGACGATTATTACGTACAAACCTCAATGTCAAATTACCGGTATTCAACAGGGGTGAAACGTCCAAGGTGAGGGGGCGAAAAAGCCAGGGAGCGAACGAGCCAGGGGGCGAACAAGTCAAGGGGCAAACAAGCCAAGGGGCGAATCAGCCAGGCACAGGGGGCAAACAAGCCAGGGGGTGAACGAGCCAGGGGGCGAACAAGCCAAGGGGCAAACAAGCCAAGGGGCGAATCAGCCAGGCACAGGGGGCAAACAAGCCAGGGGGCGAACCGGCAAAGGGGCGAAAAAGCCAGACACCCTCTGAAAGCTATAGGCCTAATTTATTTTTTGCACGATCACACAACCGACATTAAATTTGTCCGTTCTTGCTGATATATGATGAGGAGCAAATTAATCGTCAACGTGAACACACGGGCCCGAGGTGCATAGACTGGTTGATATTCCAATTTAGCTGCTGCTATGAACTAGACCCAGGTACCAGTAATAAACAAGTCCCGTGATTCAATTAACCCTGTCTTGCTGTGAAAAAACCAGCCCTCATGAGATGAAGAAACAGAGCCGTGCTGAGCAAAAGCGGACATTGGTGGCCAAAATCACCACCCCCTTTATAATTTAAATTTTTTTTGGCCGCATCTTTCAAATATATTTTTCACTATTTCGGGACCGAAGCAGCCCAGTACAAGAGCTCGTACCGTCATACCGCTTACCACGTTGCTGTTGCCTTGTAACTAAATTGGATTATATTTAGGATCATTCTTGATCACATTTTGTTTACCATAACAACTGTTTGCGACAGTTATTGACTTTTATTTTTATTTTCTGTTAACAGTGTATGTTTGCAGATTTTCTGATAAGCTGACAAGCCAGTAGAATACAGATGCGGAGATGCGTGACTGGGTGTTTTTGCCGTCCTGTCACCTTTGTTTTCATCCTGGCAAAGAAATGTTTTCGGTTTGTTGTACGTTGCCCGGCAAAGTGCATGAAGTCGATCAGTACGTTATTCCAGATACTGATAGGAAGAAGAGTAGCGGTGCTGTATGCAGTTACATTTCTGATAATTCTTCCGATTTTATTTCATGACGATCATCACTCAGCATTCTGCTTGCATGACAAAACTGTGCTGAAGAAGCTGATGAAGACTGCAAATTCGGACCGCATCGTACAAGCAGAGAAATATTTTTCCACACTAAACGACAGTGGAACAATTAAGCCAAACGTGCCATATGGAGGCAGTTCATCAGATAACACTGTTACTGTAGCACTGACCATTGTAACCGTCTCACGCAATCGACATGAAATTGACAGTTACAAGCCAAAATACCTTACCCAAACACTATGGCGATTTCACTCACTGCTGCAGAGATGGCAACTTCACAATCATCGTCTACATGTCCTCATGTCAATTTGTAATGTTGACTCTATCATCGCATCTTACCATGAAGCCCTCACACTGTCAAAGTACATTCCAATGTTCTCGCGGTTTAATGAAACCCATTTCTCATTGGTGCACAGTCTGGAAAAGGAGAAGCAGGACTACCAGTTCTGTTTGAATAAATCACTCGAAGTCACCAATGCCGATTATGTTTTTCTTGTCGAGGATGATGCTTTTCCGACTGACGATGTGTTCCACGTTCTTCAACAAGTAATTGCGATGCATACTGAGCGATCGTTTCTTCATGGTGAGTTTTATACCAGGCCATCGGATATTGCCTTTGTTAAGTTTTTCCACCCGGAACGTCTGCTAGGCTTCGTCAGTATTGAGCCGGAGCGATTGCCCGAACTGTTCTCCTATGCTGCTGTGCTGTCAACGTTACTAACAGTGGTTTATGCCATCACTTGTAGTGGATTTGCAGCAATCGGCAATGAAGTCACAGTGACTGCCTGTTGGGCAAGGCTTTTCCTGTTCTCAGTCATTGTTATGCTGTCGTGTGGACGGGCTGGTATTTCAGAGTGGCGTCGTTTAGCATCGCCATTATTTTACAGCTACACCAAGGCACCCAGCTGCTGTACCCCGGCGATGCTTTTCCCTCGCTCCGCAGCTCTACTTACTATCAACTACCTCAACAGCAGCATGTGCAAGAATAACTTTGGCAAAGATTCGCTGCTTGACAACATGCTGGCGGATCTGCATTTGACAGCACGCTTGGTGCAGCCCAACACATTCACGCACATTGGCGTCTATTCTTCACTGCGTCTGAGGATGGTTGACCCGCTATTGGTTTAGTGCCATGGGGTCCCAAACACAGCTGGGAGTAGTATGTGCTCAACTGACTGGGTGACATTGGTAAAACATGATAGTCTGTCAGCTTTGTTTATGTTTATTGAAGATTATAACTTTTTCTCTTTTATTCGCATTTAATAGCTTCCTTCTGTCATCAACACAAAACGTTTCATCAACGTCTTGTCATCTCTAATGCCTTGCCCCACCTCAGCGCTTCAGATTCAGTGAGTTTGTTGCACGCTTCATAAATTCATCTATTTACTTACTTACTGACGTTCATTATTTCAGGCAACAGTTTAAACTACAATTGTTACCAATATTGTGACAAATGTTGGTCGAGTTTAATTACAGCACTCATAGTCTACTGAAGTAAGAAGCTAGTTTAGATGGTTTTTTGTTTTGACTGTTTTCTTAACTCTGTTTCTTTATGAATTTCGGCTATCGTTTGTGCTAATTCCTAAAGGCCGAATGTATTCACTTTGCTATCCACAAGAGATGTGTGGATGCATGTTTAAGACCTGTTCGCATAATCTCCACTTATTTATTGTATACTATGTTAATTATGTTTGCACAGTGATTAACATTCCTGTTATTGTGTACCACCATTCCAGCTTTACATCTGTGCCTGTATAATTTTTATACTAGGTGGTTTATAAAAAGTAACCCCCTAATGTTTGTACATTCATAACTTTGTCGATTGCTAACCAATTTTCAAAGTCTTTTCAGTTTTCACTAGCCAAATCACTGGTAACTTTGGAAAACACCAGACCATTAATTTTGTTATCAGCCCATCACGTCTTAAATGCATCGTAAAATATAGTTGGTCATCTTTTGAATACATGTACTGTCAGTTTCCTTGTGACTCATCTATTCTGAAGCTGGCAATATTTCACAAGGTAGTGTAGCGACACATTTAGTGTGTGATGGAATCTTTAATGGCCACTTTTTTGCAAATTTGCTGCAAAGTATATTATTGGTGAAAGAATTTTGGAAATAGGTCATCTATTGCTACAGAAGTGACAAAAAATATAGCGGGTTACTTTTATTAGATCACTCTATGTTGTTCGTTGTTTTGTCATTGTATATGATAATTAGCATTACTGTTTATTGACTACCATTCCAGCTTTACTTATTTGTGTTTTTGTTCTTTTTGGTGCAAGATTCTGTTGAAACATTATGTGTAAATGTTTGTAGCTTGTTAATATATTGTTTATTTTCTTACCATGTGATGTTGTGGTGCTTTGTTGTAATATTGCAGAGTTGTGTAATATTATTTACTGACTGTAGTTATTTTTTATTGTGACTAATTATGTGGTTATTAACTGTTTGTGTGTGACATTCACTGTAGTGATGGTATAATGTATAATAATGACTCCCCCTAAAAATAACTTTCTCAGTCGTTATTATATGTATAGTTTACACTCCCCTAGTATATAATATTAACTTCCTGTTTAATTAATAAAAGGTTTTATCTTTAAAAATTGTTGTTGTTTTTTATTCAGTGTTCTCGTATTTTATATAATGTTCATAGGTGAATAAGTATAAAAATTGACTGGGGGACATAATAGTGTCTGGGGATTCATTATTATATGGGAGTCATTATTATATATTACAACGGGTCTTTAATGTTTTGTGTTTGCTGTTAGCATTTTTTTTCTCCATCCAGATAGGGCCTACATCATCATTTTGTTGTTTTTTGAACGAACTAATAAAATTTTCCGTACCAGAGTGTAGCAGTTTCTGGTGGATAAATTTGTGCGTATTTTGATATGTCTTGTGATTTTTACTTACTTATTTTACCGTTTCCTAGATAATAAAGTGGCTCATTTACATCGCATTACAAAGAATTCCCTATTATTTACGTTAAACGTTGAGTACACCATTATCCAGTAAAAAGGATACCTTTTAGCCTTTGGCAATTCTCAACGTATTTTTACGATTTTTCTACTGACGCATTTTCTGGAAAATTTGCGATATATGATAGCGTGGGATAACTGCGGTATCAACACAGCCAGCAGCAGCAACAGGAATGACGTCATCATCTTCATCTTTTTTCACACGTCGCAAACACATCATGTAGGTTACCGATAATACCCCGTTTACACGAGGAAGCATATACATGAAGCACACAATTCAATATAGGCCTACACCGTTATCAAGCCAGCTTTAAGAGTGCACGACGTGTGCTCTAAGTTTGCTTCAAGTTTGCTGTAAAGTTGCTCTAGCTATGTGTGCTTCATATTGTTTGCTTCGTGTATGCTTCATGTATGCTTCTTTGTGTAAATGGGGTATAAAGCCCAGATTCCATTACACCGACTTTCACGGAAACAGGGAGGTTTCGATGAAAATCGCGGATACAAACGTGGTTACGAAAAAGTCCGCGACAAACCCGTTAGTGTCGCTATAATGGAATTTAGTAGTTCGTGACAGTGCACGGGGAAAGTGGACGACAAAGTCCGCAGATTTTCGTAATTTGTGTCCGCGAGAAAGTTTGTCGCAAAGTCGGCGTGATGGAATTTGGGGTTGATCACGCTGCGGCCCAATCAATCAAAAAGCATTTATACATCATGTCATGTCTCAAAAAAATCAACCAACTTTTTTTAACAGCTTCGTGAAAATTTGTCCGATTTTTTGGCACGCACCATCGCGAAGAAACGCGACGTAAACGACTGTAGTTTTGTCCATCTCACTTTAATACTGTGGTTACATTACCTTGTGAAATGCAGAAGTTGTAGTTTGGCTTTTTACAACTATGAATTCATACTGGGTAGCGCATCTAGTAGATGTATGAGGATGGGATCCGCGTGGCGCCGCTTTGATGTGTTTTGCATCGTTTACGAATTAGCCTATGTCTGAATTTATACGCATTTACACCCACCGATCTCATGTGCGCGGAATTACGCTAACGAAGCAATGGAATGGAATCGATGGATTTCGTCTGGTCTCGCAATGTATTCTGATCTAAGTGCAAGACGATGGAAGCACTGGAGCCTACGTGGTATATTGCTAGGCCTATATATAGGGGTCTATAGCTGTTATCTTGACGTCAATCATTACAACCTAGATCCTTATATCATCGCAGTATCGCACCTGCCAGTGGGCGGAGCTACGTTCATGAAATTGGAATGTAATGTGGAACCAACCCAGTGTATCAACAGCAGCAGAAATTCCGATCTTATTAACGTCAGTGATATTTCAGGTGTGTCGAATTACTTAGGCTTCACTGAATCGGTTTGTCTGTTTGTCTGCAAAAAGTTTGTGAACTGATTTTGGAGGGATAAGACATTGCATAAGTTGTAAGTTGAATAATAAACCTACGCTATTCGATTTTGATTTCTAGAAACGATCTATTCTTATCAATCAATCAATTGTACAATCAAGCAATCAATCGACGAATCAACATTTTATTCGGGGTTCAAATATTGTGTAAAATATTTTAGTTAATGCATTTGTGGACAGTGGATTGAGCTTCGTAGATGTGGTATAGTAGGCCATCGTCTGATAAGAGAACGTGCAGCCTCTGCATCAACAGTACTGCACTACTGCTACTGTTAATAGAGCTACCTGTCTGAAATACGACTATACAGAGTCTGTGTATACGTGATATTGCAATTAATTAAACACTGTGTGTAGAGTTTTTTTTCTGGTCTGATGAAATGGTCTCTTGACCTTATTGTTGCTAGGCCTGCAGTCACACTTTGTATAGTAGGCCTAAGTCATTGCAAATGGTCATGCAGTTGCAGCAGTTTTCGTTTGATATCATCTCTGCTACCCGAAATTTGTTCCCCATCTTTCTCCTTCAAAAATGTGTATCCAAAAGCCATAAGCTTAGGCCTATTTGATGTGTTGCCTAAGATGTAGGCCTATACTGTATGCCTAATGTCGTGATATACAAATAAAGTTTTTGCAACATTTCGATTCCGCATGCAACCGCGGTTTAGATTAGCCTATATATCTCCGGAAGAAGGAATGAAAGATATTGGACAAGAGCTAGAAGAAAGGGTGGCAAAGGGAAGCAGCAAAAAAAGAAAAACAATGTTTGAACCCCTCATATCTTTAGATATCAGCGTCACTTATGACTAAAAAGATTGCTGTGTGGTTTATCAGCCTACAGGTTCAAGGACTCTGTATGTACTAGTAATTAGCCTAGAGTCCTTGGTCTGCTGGTCTGCATGAACATCTTAACTTGGTTCATCCTGCATCCTGGATGCACAGGGCCACACGTTGACGCCACGTCTGTCTGTCTTGAGCTGATGCTTCAGCTTCCTCCCAGGTGAGTCCCATTCTTTGAAGGTCCTTTTTTGCTACACTTTCCAGCTTGTCCTTGACCTGCCAGGTTTTCTCTTGAATCCTACAACTTTCCACTGTAGTGCTTGCTTCGGGATGCGTGCTTCATCCATTCTTATGGTATGACCGAGCCATCGCATTCTTCTTTCTCGGATCACCTTCTCGATCAGTGTTTTTCCTGTTCTATTCCGTACTTCTTCATTGGTGACTTTATCCCTCCAGGTGATGCCAAGAATGCCTCTCAGCCACCTGTCGTGGGCTGCTTACAATTTTCTGTTCAGTGTGACAGAAAGAGGCCATGAGACATGAACATCTACTTGATCATAATTTCACACGCCACGAAAGCTTTGTCAGGTTAATGGCCTCTGCATTGGCTACACAGCCGGTGGTTTCGTAGACACCGACCCACTTCTAGGCGCTTTTGGAGGACATGTAGTGGCCGGTCAAGGACGTAGGTCTATTCCTGCCCCTGAGTGTGAAAATAGTATTAGATAAAAGCAGAACTAGTCATAGGATGCCATGTACACCCGCCCACTTTTACATAATTATAATAATAACACTCCTTTGTCCTCAACTTTTCGGACACTTTCGCCGTTCACACAATCTTTGCTTTTTACATACTATGACGTTTAGGCCTGGATTTGTATTTTTATATTGTTGCCTATATAACTAAAGAAAGAAAGCAAGCAAGCAAAGAGTAAGCGGGCTCTATATCCAACTCCTACTTTTTATGGCTCAGTTACGCCCTTGCGGATATAAGCCGCAGCACTAGCATAGATGGATAAGATAACGCACGCCGGGAACAAGAAGGAGTAGCATAGGGGCTACAGCAATAAATCCACCTGTCCAGGTAAACAGCGCAGCAGCAGCAACAGCAGCTGTTCGCAGACTGCACAATACAAAGCAGATCATTCAACCGACGGACTGCGTGCACGTGGCAGGTTGGTAGGCCTATCTGCTTTCATCCTATCTATCAGTCTCTTCTTCTAAGCTTATACTGCTAATCGTTATACCACACTTGCTACTGCATGCAGACGTTGCATTGTCGTTATATATTTCAGAAACGGTAGAATTTTAACTTCCATCAGAGAGCTGACGTGTATGTAGGCTAGCAAGTCTAATTTGCGTACCGCCGGCTGGAACCAAAGGCGAAGCATTAACGTATTGAATTTTGGAAAATTAAAACTAAGTTTAATAGTCTGATGAACAGTCCCTGCATGCGGGATCTGCGTAACCACTTTAGTTTTTCGGCTTGGCTCGTTTTCCTCTTATTGTATTTTTATGCTAAAATTTTAGACTGACTTTAAACGCAAGCTGGATTTGGATTACCGTTACCATTTTTTATACGCGCGGGATATTTCGTCCGTTGAGTGGTAAAAGTGCATTAGTAGCGTTGTTATAGTTTTGAGAAAAAAACGATGTTGTTAAGTTTGCAGTTTTTATCATAATCACTTATGCACTTCTTCCAGTCAAAAGAAATGTCAAAACTCAAAATGTCCTATTTTCGGCAATGGTTTGAAAACGTACAAATGTACTTGTGCACTTTTACCAGTCACTGCAGACAGCTGATGCGTTTTTGCATAACTTTGAATGATTATACCTCAACCACGGTTGCGAATATGACATTTTCATTTTTTGCCAGTAGATTTTACGCATTTTTCTGTACATAATGGTATAAAAAAACTGCATAAAGTGCATAAGTACGTTTATGCACTTTTATCACTCAACGGATGATTTATCTGGCAGCCGTCTTCGGCAGCTTAAGCCTGTACGTACGAGCACCTGTAGGATTATTGTACGGCTGGCAGATAAATAGTCACAACGTTTCCAAAATCAAGAATTTCACTTTTGACACAATGTTGAAACGAATTAGTCTAGTGTACGATATGAATTGATATGGGCAAATTCAAACTTGCCTGTTTGGCAAACTGCTGTTGCTGTTGTCTTCTGTCTTACGGGCAGGTTCACGTTCTTCGTCAACAGTTCAACACCATCTTGCCCCCTTTGTGCCAGCTTTTTGAGTTGTAAATAATCCATGTTCTCGTCACTTGTCTCCAGTAGCCAGCCCAGTAGCATTTCTTTCGGTTTTCCTCTTCCTTTTTTCCCTGACAGTCGACCTTCCAACACTGTTCTCACCAAAGAACCATGCACGACGCAACACATGTCCCAACCACCTCTTCTGTCTACTCCTCAGTGTGTCCATGAGTTCCCGTCTTGCTACAACTGTTTTTAGTGCTTCATCGTTTTTTTGTGCTCTGTCCAAGATATTTTCAACATGTCACTGTTCTGCAGTGTCCATGTTTCACTTTCATGCCATGCTAGGCCTATACTCCATAAAAATGCTTTGACTAGGCTGTTTTTTTTCAGCTGGAAGCTGAGGGGTCCACACGGCGAACTAAAAAGTTGAAATAACTTAAAACTCTGAACGTAGTTTTACATCTGCCCGCGTTTAGGTTTGGACGTGACTCGTTAAGATTAAGAAGTTACATTGTGGTCCAAGTTTTTTTTCTGCGACACTGTTCATATACTGTTTCAGCATACAACACTTGATATAGCTAAGTAAACATACTTTACTTAAACGAAGCAGGCTATGCTACGTGTTAAAGATGTTTTCTCAATTTTTAAGTTGCTGTACGAGTATACTCGTACGATCAATCACGATATACGATCAATCGTAGTGATCCGGCTTAAATGTTGCGTTGCTAGTGAAATTTTTGCTCGAGTCAGGACATATGTTTCGGTACCGTTCGCAGCAGTAATAACGTGGCAAAAAATGCAAAAGTGTTTTATTTTACATGTAACCGCGTGGCACAAACCTCTGTATATTACGCGTGTTGTTTGCGTGTTTGCATGATGTAGATAAGAGAGGAAAAGTAAAGACCGAAGTTGAATCATGGCTGCGAGAAAGATACCGTTAGTATTATGATACTGTGCCAACTTTGCTAATGTCGTCATTACTGTGTGGTATAAAATAACTTGTGAAACGTTAAATTGGATAGGCTATTCGAAGAACGCAAAACAATTTCGCGTTAAGGCCAGTCCGCACACAACACAAAAGTCATGATTAGAAGCAATTCGATGCTTGTTGGGTGGTTGGTTGGTCGCCTCTTCTTTTTTGTCGTAAAGTGTGAAACACGCTTCGTATTGTTGCTGCTTAATGTGAAAGACAGATTAAAAACTGCATTCTAACGTTCATAGATTATTAACTAAACAAATGTGGTCGACATTTTGCGCATGAGGGCTCCCTATATGTGTTCAGTTCGTTGCAAATAATAGCTCGTCAATTATAATAATGTCAACATATTCAATGTTTTTGCCCTATTTCTAAACTCTAAAGATTATCTTTTCTCATTTCGTTTTTTTACCTTTACTGGCGGGAGCAGGCACAAGCCTTTCACCTACAAATCCGTCATTTATACTACTAGAACTATAAGCTTTTATGGCACAGAGTGTAAGCTAAACATTTTTTTGGTTCACTGTCAATGTCAGTGTGGCGTGCGTTACAGGAAGGAGGTGCAGGCGATATTCGACCGGTACATTAAGAACAACGTTCGGCGACTGAAGCGTGACGAGGCCATCGCGATGCTGAAAACTGAATTCAGCTTCACCGACGAGCAGGCCAGCTGCATGTTCAGCACGTTCGACAAGGACAAGAATGACGTCATGAGCCTCTGGGAATTCCAGCAGTTCTACCAGTGTGTCGGCAACAGGTGCGTGCATCTAATGCCTCGTTTGCACGACGAAGTTGGTTCGGCGAGTTGGGTACGGTCGGCTATCATAGCGACAACTGGGCTTCTTATGGTTGTGGTTGCGTGTCAGTGCGAAAATGCTGGTGGAAAATTTCAAGGCTTTGGACAAGGTTATGGATCAAAGGTCACGCTTGCATGGGTTTTTGCATGATACTGCAACTACCGCGGAAGTACTTAGCCTTGAGTTTTTGACGCGCTACAGCTATGTTGTGGGCATTTATGGCACGATTGTCGATTGTTTGTCGTCCGTCTGTCACGGATATATTGTGGTTAAACGGTGCGAAATAGAGACTAGATTGCTATTGATCACTAATAGGAACAGTGGCGGTTTTAAGCCGGGGCCGGGGGCACAGCCCCCAGTTTTGCTCCAGGCCCCCCAGTTTCGTAGCCACCCATAATTTTTTTGCAAAGATAACGCAAATATCTGATTTATTTGCGTTTCCAGACTTGAGAAGTGGGCAAATTTGCGGCTTTCATTGAACGTCCGAATACCAAAAGTGCTTCAGCTTCACGAGGCTTGGGTTTCGCCCCCTGACTCGCTGACCAGGGGCTCGATCTGCCCTTGGACCCAGAAAGGGGCTCTACCCCAGACCCCCGTTATAGGCTCGCGCTACCGCCCTCGCCATAAGGCCGTGTCCCCCAGATATTGCGGGCTAGAACCGCCACTGAATAGGAAGTCGCATATTAGCTTTCAAACGACATGAAAATCATTGACCTTGGATGACCTTGAAGGTCAGCACTGTAACAGGAACTGTATAAGCTGTGGCGCGTCTTCCTTAGCGATAGCTGGGTTTTCTTGTTGTTTTGCGGTTGCGTCTGCAGTGCGAAGGAGCTGGTGGAGAAGTTCAAAGCTCTGGACAAAGACGGCAGCGGGAAGCTGGACGTGGCAGAGGCGACCGAGGAGCTGAAGTCTCACGGCATGGGAGAGAAGGAGATCGAATTCTTCGTCAACAGCAGCAGCGGCGACGACGCCCAGATCGACATAGGAGAGTTCGCCGGCCTACTGCTGAAACTCAAAGTCTACGACCAGAGGAAGAAAAGCTAAATAATTTCAACGTACACACTCAACACCGTGGGCGGTGAGTTCGTCAGGGGCATGCGTGAGATAGACCCTTTAAATTTGGGTGTCACGCTGCACTTAACACCGTGGGCGGCTTATCAGAAACGTAGGCTATGGTGTGGGGATAAAAATTCTTAAGGCGAGTACAGGGCGACGTAACTGAACCGAACTGAACTGACCAGTGGGCAAGTTCAGTTCAGTTCAGTTACGTCGCTCTGTACGCGACTTTAAATTTTTGGTGTCTAGCTGGAAACAGGGCCTAAATGTTGTCAGATTGTACTTTAAACAGAATAGAGCTTTTGGCCGAGTAGAAGTATAAGACACGGGAAGGAATCCATTAAGGAGATTGGGGATACATAACCCCCACATCCACAGAGAAAATTAGTCACAGGGTCGCTACGCACGGTGGCGTATTTAGGATTTGGCAAAGGGGGGCCATGGCGAGCGTTTGGAGCGCGATCCTGTAACGGGGGTCTGGGGGCAGAGCCCCCAGCGGGGTCCAAGGGCAGAGACCCTGGTTGGGGGGTCAGGGGGGCAAAGCCCCCCTGAAGCTGAAACACTTTTTGCTTCTGAATGTTCAATGGAAACCGCAAATTCGCCTATTTTTCTGAAATTTGGAAACGCAAAAGACCATCAAACATTGTTGAATTTTGCAATTATTTTGCAATTCTTGCTGGAAAATGGCAAAAAAACGCACCTTTTCATATAAAGTCACCTGTAAAAAAATTTTCATGGTCGGGCCAAAGGGGGGCATTGCACCGTGCCCCTCCCCCTCCCCCCGTAAATACGCCACTGCCTACGCAACATTTGCAGACATGTAACTAGCTTGAACACTGGTGAGCGATGAAAAACTAAAAGACTGTATGAAATATCTAATCTATCAATAAAACGATAGACCTGCACAATTTTACACGAGTATTGTTCCCATTGTTCACATAATGGTGAAAGTAGATCTGTATCCCATATTAATTTAGCCTATATTGAAATTTGTTATACCTTTCAATGTCCGTTTTGAGATTCAGCTTATGTGACTTTATTGTTATACTAATATCGACTTCGAAGCAGCCATTGTGTATTGATCGTTTTTTTTGTTCGTCATTATTTTTAAATACCGTATTTAATGTAGTTGCTGTGACAGTGTACCGCTTGCATTTGTATGCTGTGCTTTGCTTGCTTGCAAAATTATGTTCTCATGAGAACGACTACCGGCATTTTCAGTAATCATATTCAAATCTGCCCAAATTAGCAATTGATGACTTGCCAAAATGACAATGTTTTCTGTTTCACCATGTTTCCACTGTGCCGGGGTCGATAAAATATCATGCACAAGGACCACGATCAGTAGTAGGGACTTTGCCGTGGCTGGCCCGGCCACTTGGAACAGCCTCCCCGTCGACCTGCGGACTTCATCACTGTCCAGAGATACATTTGCGAAAAAAAACTCAAAACTCATTTATTTGGCTGCCAGCGCTCTTGAGGTCTTCTCCAATTGGGCGCTATACAAATTTGACATATTCATTCATATTGGCTAGGGCAACGATATTTTCCAACAAGGGGCAGACGAAATGGCTAATTCACCTACCAGGGCAATAATCACGTTCACAATTCACTTTTGCTGCAAACAATGTTAGCTTCAATATTATGCTTTATCATATCAATGCTGTTTACGTATGTTTAGTGTTCTTTATTCTACACGCCTCAACTATAGCTATTTTAACTAGGCCTATATCATATAGTGCATAGTGCTATATTCTGTATGTTACTACAGTCAAGCGAGAATATATCTTTCATAGACAATCAATAGCTTGGTTAATTTTTTTCAGATCAACATGATAATATTACCACAAAATTAACATAATAGGAAGCAGCAGGCCCGTCGAAAGGGTGGAGTATAAGGGGGGTGGCGGTAAGTTATATTACTCCGAGCCCCGCCACGTTTGGGTAGGCCGCCGTCGCTCAAAAATATAAAGTACGCCAGAATGCACCGTTTAAGAAATTCCAAAAAAAAATCCAGAGGGGCCCCGCGAGAATGCCGGGGGGGGCAAAAATGTTGTAGCTATCGACGGGCCTGGGAATCAGCACTCACGTATGCTCAGGGGCCTCATGCTACGTATAAAAGGAATTTCTAGTTTTTTAAAAATATATCCAAAATAAAAAATAAATAAACATGTGAAAACTTCGCTCAAAATAAGTCTATTACGGTACGTTTTATTAACGGCTATTCGGAACTGCTCACGTTTTTAAAATATTTTTTTTAATTTTAGTTTTTTTCAGAGTTTTAGTTTCCATTATTTTTTCAATTTTTTTATTTTAGTTTTTTATATTGGTTATTTCCTGAATTTTTTTTCAGTTTTACATTATTTTAACCATTTCTATTTGCAGCATATCTTTCATTTTATTTTTATTTAAAATTTTTCAGTTTTTTTTAAGTTTATGCTCTAGCTAGATTAAACTGGCAGTTTGTTAGTTTTTAAGTGCAAATTCGGCATTATAGTGTATTGTATAATTTTTGTATTGTATTGTAACTTAGAGTAATATCAATCTGTAACGTAGGCCCATACTACAAAATACGGCCTAGCTATTAAACTATATTTTTGCAAAGACAACACATATAATTTTGTCCGATTTTTGCGTTTACAAATTTTAAAAAAGTGGACGAATTTGCGACTTTCACCGAACGTTCAAAAGCCAAAAGTGTCCCCCTGACCAGGGGCTCTGCCCTTGGACCCCGCCGGGGCTCCGCCTCTAGACTCTAGAGTAGACCTCCGTTATTATAGGGGTCTCGTTAATGGAGGGGAGGGGCCTCCAGCTCACTCTAGCGCCGGCACTGAGGACAAAATTCACTCATTTCGTGGAATATGTCATTCACCGAATTCACCGAAGACACCAGTGGCTAAGTAAGCACAGGCAAAAGCCATATAACGCTTACTATCCTAATAACTAAGGTTAACTATATGAACGCCAACGGGCATTAAGCCCATGAATCAAGATCGAGAGAGGGAGAGAGAGAGAGAGAGAGAGAGAATCTATATAGGTATTTGTTGTCAGCATGGTTGCCAGCTTGTCCTGCGATTTAAACAGTTGATCTTTTGGTTGATATTTGGAGCCCAGTCGACTTTTACGCACAGTTAATCAGTTTTCAAGATGGCTGGTAAGTTTTGTCGTTTTTCCGTGTCTTTTTATTCTGTTAAATGCGAGCTTTGGTTTACGCATAGTGTTTTAGTTGCATTGTTGTATGCTTATGTTGTATACTGTAACAAGCGTGCAATGGTAATAATTACTGCTCAAGTTTGAGGGCGTAGTCAGTGATTTAGTGGACGAGACTCAAGTAGGGCACGGGTAAAATGCGGACCTGCGGACCGTCCAGCTAGTAAACTGCGGACCAAATCTCTGGACCAGGTTTGCAGTTTATCCGTTGGTCGGTCCGCAGGTTCGCATTATCTATATTAGTCTTTCTTCCGTGTTTCTGACGTTTGTATTATAACTGCGTTAGACGTATCGTACCTACGGAGCTTCACCTGCCATATGGGATCACACAGGCTAAGGGTGGTGATTAAAAGTGGTGATATAGTTTTTTATTGGAAGCCAGTTTCAGAACTACGGAGCATCACCTGCCATATGGCACCAGTAAACTGTGCAACACCTGCAACAGTGTGGTTCTGCCACCTGTCAAGAAAGGACGTAGGAAGAACAGCCACAGCACCAACAAGAAGATCACCTGGGTTGAGTGCGAGAACTGCAGCCGCTGGCATCGTTGCCGCTGTGTGGGATACCAGCGCGGAGAATTCATTTGCGAACTCTGATGACAATTTTTTATTGCCATCTGATGTTTCACTTGCTTAACTGCTAGTTCATATTGAAGCTATTATGAAACGTTTTTCAATTTTTAGGCCTATTGATCTGAAGATGATTTCCATTTTTAGGCCTATTGTTTAGTGACAATTTATTAGCTTACTGCATTCAGTGAGTGATTGAATGAATATATGATGGACACGCTGCAAGCTGAGTCTAAGGCGCCGATATTTTGGCCTATATAGGCCTATAGCTTATCCTTAAAATGAAATTCAATTGTGAACTACTAGAATTGAGCCTATGTAATATCAATATACACAATACATGCGGACTACATCTGCAAAGTAGGCGTATCATAAATTACATTAAGTTAAACTCTTTTCACACCTTACAAGTTACAACTGCCTGCACTGCAGCAGTAAACGCTTACGTGACACTGCTGTACACACATCCGTCTTTTACCCACATGTCCGCACTTAGCATCCGCAGAATTTATGTGCATTTTACCCGTTGCTACATCCACAGATTTGCACATCCGCTTATTACCCATAGCCCGTGAGTGCTTCTGGCATTGGTGCCGGCCCAAAGTAGGATGCCTCAATTTAAGCAATGGCGTATCTTAGCAGACTCATAATGGATCTTTACATTCAGTTTTGATGATTGTTTTAATGATGAACCGTGCAGTTATTTTGAAATTAACTGACTTCAGCAACCATTAGTACTTCATGAAAAGATTGCAACGCAGTGCTAATATACCACAGGGTGGTCATTTTGGTGTACGTTTTGATAACAGTTGTGCGAATAAACACGATTGATCGATCAATTTAAGATCAATTTCATGTTTAGTAATGAGATTATGGGAAAGATAAATAAATGGCCATTAACTTACTTTTTCTCACCTGAGTGCTATGACTAGTCCTAACCTCAAGCTTGACCCTAACCCTGACCCGAAACATTCACACAAAAAGCGTGAAAAAAACTTTTAAAAGACATCATTATGAGTTTGCTGAGGTACATCAAATTGCTTAAATCTGGGTATCCTACTTTGGGCTGGTGCCCTGGCATTGATCACTGTGTTCACACATTTTTGTAATGATCCTTTGCTGTAACATCTGTTACACATAATAATTAGGATATAGACCCATCACAGGCCAGGACATGATGTAAGCATGCAAGGGTAAAAGACTAGGCGATTGTCTAAGAGGAAAACTAGGCCTGTTTGACACTAATCTGAATTCTGACATGATATGAATTGTTTCAAAGCAGGTGCGAAACTTTGCTAGCACCAGCATTTTTTTGTGTGTTAACATTGATGCTGACTGATGTGGTTTGCTGCACAGAACTCTATGCGTCATTTGGTGACGTTGGAATCAGTGGAAATCAATCTGATGATTGGGACGGTGATTTGTGTGATCCTGATGCACAGCTCAGTCTCATTGAACGACTCGAGAAATATGTTGATGCCGAGCACGTCTACAGCCGGTCAGATATTTATTATTTCTTACATCTTTGTGTAAGCAAAGTTCTGGAGGTTGAAACAAAAGTTTAAAATATAGTTAGCTGGAGTGGCACTGGTCAAGTTCGTAGGAACCGAGAAGAGCTTGCATTATTGCCACTACGCTAATTTCTACACCGTGTCTGGAAAAAATGTGCCACTTTACTTTTATCCATATCTTCATCAATTATTTACTGATTTTCATAATTTTTTCACTGGCACACTCTGCACACAATTTCAATAATGTGATTATTATATATCCCACTACACAGTAAATGTGTTTCTACACTATCTTGTGAAATATAAATGTAAGCAAAAACTAACAATAATAATAAAAATTTATGTAAATGAAAAAACACTTCAGATCAACATTGCGATGAATGATCTGCATGATACTAGACTGTGTTAGACCCTCAGAGTTTAGTATCATACAGACCATCTACTGCAGTGTTGGTCTGAAGTGTTTTTTTTAATTTTACCAAAATGTTTGTTTGTTATTTTCGTTATGAATGCATATTTCATTGATATTTCACAAGGTAGTGTAGAGACGCATTTATGTAGAGACACATTTATGGTGTGGTGGGATATGTAATAATCACGTTATTGCAAATTGTCTGCAGAGCGTGCCAGTGAAAGAATTTTGAAAATCGATTAAAAATTGGCGAAGATATGGACAAAAGTAAAGTGGCACGTTTTTTGGCCCACCCTGTACAAATTTCATGAACAAATAACTGCATGGGTAATTTGGTTATTAGTTACTTATGTTAGGAGAAAATTGTTAGTTATTGTTCAGAGGAGTTTTTGAATAGTGAAACATTTCCGGAAAATTATTCTAAAATCTTGTTTATTGCGTGCTAAAGCAGCTACTGCTTTCAACGCGTCTTAGCCATCGCAATTCTGTCTGTCCGTCTGTCTGTCTGTCACATGGTGGATCAGTCAAAAATGATGCAAGCTATGATCACCAAATCTTCACCGTCGGCTGCCTGGAAGACTCTAGTTTCACGAACCGTAAAGCTTTTACATAAATTCAAAAGGGGTCACCTCAAACGAGGGTGCTAAATGAGAGGGGGTGGGAAAAATGTGCGATTTTTAGCCAATAAGTTGCTGTACAATCTCAACAATGGTGCGAGATAAGGCCTAGGTTACTATTAATCACCAATAGGTAGTCACTCACTGGCTCTCGATTGCCACCAAATTCAGTGACCTTGGATGACCTTGAATGCTAAAATAGGGGTTTTTGTGGATTTTTTGGCGATTTTTGGCTGTGAGACACATTTCAAGAGCGAATTGCGCCGAAACCATTTGAGATAGACATGGACAAGCTGCAAATTGAGTTTTCAGCATTGAACGTAGATTTTGACGATCTAAGGCTCGATTTTCTAGGTTCAAGGAAACCTGTGCACGAGGCATCAAAGAGCAGTAGCCCCGTAAAAGTCATTATTTTACCGTTGTTGGCCAGTCTTTCATGAAAATGGTTGCAGATAGGCATGGGCATGCGGAATATCACAACAAGCACTAGTGACGAGCTTTCTAGTTGTATTAACATCAATCACTTTGAAAAATTCCGAACTTCCAAAATAAGGGATTCTTATTGATTTTTGTGATCTTCGGCTGCAGCGCACACTTCAAGAGTGAATTGCGACAAAATGGCTGGAGAGAGACTGACAGTTTGCACTGATTAAAGGTCCATGGACACCATAATAATTAACATATATATTTTATTCATTTTCCTAAAACAGCATAATTTTCTGATAATTTTGATAGTAATATCGCTGCAGTTTTGTCAGTATGAAGAAATTTACATTTGAAATCAACGATCTATGAAAATGCCATAGACAACGAGAAGCCATGTTGACAGGCTGATGACATCACTGGTTGAACACATTGTTAACGTAAAATACGCATAGAAACATAAGCATTATAAAATCACATTTTTACCACCCATATACTGAGCTGCAGCTGTCATGCGGCACAATATTTTTTGTCATTAAAAATATTAAAATTAATTGGTAAACGCTGACTGTGTTCAGCCGGTTATGTCATTTCTAGCCACTTGCCAAGATTATATTTTTGAGCATAACATAACGTAACGTGCGTTGTATTCAGACATTAATTTCATACATTTATAAAGCATAAATCAACAATTTAAAAAAAAAACAAGAACAAGGTGAAATGTTTAATTGAGGTCTACAGAAATGTCAAAAGTGAGTTTGGCATGGCCATGGACCTTTAAACAAAGAACAAGATGCATACGTGTGTATTTGTCACAAATATTTAGTACTGTTGTTTTTTTTATGCACTGATGTATTCGTTGCAGTCAAATGGCTGCACGGAGTGTGTACCGAACACTGCAGTCAGCGGAGGATATCTGCGATGCACAGCGTGTTCTTGCTGTCATTGTGAAAATTGCTGATGATCCCGGTAACATTCTTTGTTTTCATAATTATCTCCGCTAAGTGTGAACGTAGTGAACATTAGAGGAGATTGAGAGATTTCTCATTCTGTCCATCGTTCCGTGTGTGTGTCCGTCGTTTTGTGTATGTGTGTACATGTACTGAGGCGCCATATTTCCATAACGGTGCCAGATAGACGCATTGTCGCAATGGTCCACCCATAGGAAGTCGACCGCTGCGAGTCATATGGTAACGTGACCGATGCCGTCACATGACCCGAAAGGTCAAGGTCGTGACCCCATTATGTTTAGCTGTAGTTGTTGCTATAGTAGTAACTGTAGATGTAGTAGTTGTTGTCGTAATGTTTAAATTAATTCATTTGGCGGAGATATGCACTCTTACGAGCGCCTTATAGTTATTGATGAAGTAACTGGTGGTTTTTGTCTGAATGATTATTGTTCACAACTGGTCACACTGATTTCATTAACCCATTAATGCCTGAATTATTTTATAGTTTGCCGTCAAAGTAGGTGTCCCATTTTTGGGATGCTAGACACAAATTCGTTAGTATTCATAAAGAGAGTTTCCGTTTCTTAGAAGGTTTTTGAATTTTGTCTGCTAGTTGATGAAGTGAGTTTACAGTGTGCCTGTAAATTATTTTACAGATTTTTAGGGAGATGTAAAACGGTTTCTGTTTTGGAAAATTTTAAACATGTACTTGAAGGTCCTAGAAAGTCGAAATAAATTTATTGTTAAATGCGTCAGTAAAAAAGTCCATTGGTTGTTCAGTATGTAACAACATTGACATTATTAGCTGCATTATTTTTATTTTGTGCAAGCTTAATGCCGCACACTTTTTTTTTTTTGATGAGCTTTTTAGTTGCTGCACAGGCTTACATATGGAACTATGTCTTTGCATTATCATTGTGACAACTTAACTGTTTTTGAATCACAGTTAAAAAATCACAATTCATTATTTTAACAATGTTTACTTATATTTGACAACGTTTAGTTATATTTGAATTTTATTACAGTGAGCATGTCGGCTAGATGAAGTGTCGTTGTTGTGAACTGCAGATGTTCCAGTGAGAGCCGAGCTGTTAGACCAGTTCCCTCACATTGCAGTGTTCATCAGTGATAACCGACATCTGTTCCCGTCAGACATGCCATCTCCATTTTCCATCTGTCTTCTTCCACTGCTGCTTAAGCATATGAAGGACATCAGTAACCAGGTTGCACACTGTTCCTGTTGGTTCAATATTGTTTTAAGAATAAAAATAACAATTGTGATGTGCAGCACTGCAGCAAGAATGACAGCTGGTATATAAAAGATATACTGGATGCCAGAAATAGATTTCACTGTTAAATAAACAGTCTTATATGTGAATATAATCAGCATGTACTGCTGTAGATGTGCATCTAAGGTTGTCAGTTGGCTGGAGACCAAAATTAGCGGATTTACTTTACTCTTTGATGTTAATTGCACTACTCTCTGTAAAGGTAAAGGTGAAAATGCCATACCCCTACTGAGACGTAGACGGCGTGCTCATTTCCTTTTCTAAGGCCATTGAGCCCGCAGACTGAGTTCGTGACGCATGGCCAGTGCGACGCCAGACCTACGGTTACCTTCCCAGCCGCAGAGCGTCACCGCCCTTTGACTGGTTCCAAATTATACTGCTTGGTGAACAGAGGCACATGTGTGAACAACTTGCCCGGGGTTGTTACCTGGTCCGGAGTTGAACCTGCAACCTCGGGTTACGAGTTCGGCACGCTGTTGTTACACTGCCAAGCCACTCAATGCCCTCTGTACTCCAGCGGAACTATGGGCAGTCGGTCACCTCAGAGTCTATAAGTTTGTGTTATTGCCGAGATATTCTTCAATGTCTACTACTCTTATTGCGTATTGGGTTAGGTTCGGAAGACAAGTCACGCTGCCATGTTGTTACTGTTGGAACATCATCTCATATCAAAAGGTACATGCAGTTTGAGTGTGTTGCTACACTACCTTGTAAAATGCAACTGTGAAATTGGGACACATGCTAAGTTTTTCTGACATCTATACTTAACCAAATAGTGACAAGTGAGTGTGATGTCGTATTTTAAATGTTCATGATCACTTCGTTGCAAATTTTCTTTATAGTGCATCTGTGAATGAACTTTGAAAATTGGTCAGTATTTAGTGCAGTTGCTTAAATTTAATGTCACAGCCCAGCAGGTTGTCATTATGCCTTGCTGTTATTATCAGCTGTCCGCTTTATTGTTTGCTCGTCCATTGGTCTGGAATTTATTACCATATGAGCTCAAAGATATGTTGTGTGGTTTCAGCAGTTTCAGACTATTTTGCAAGGCAGTCCTGTTTATCCTTAGCTAGTGTGACCATTGGATAAGAGATTTTTAAACATTATGTGCTGTATAAATCTAGATTTTAATTAGCTAGCAGCACTGTATTTGATTGTAACAAGAAATTTGAGCAAAGCTCACAAAACGCGCGAAAGCCTATAGCAGTTCCTGTTCGCAGGTAATCTTAGTCTGTCTCCATCCATTTCGTTGTAATTCATCTTTGCAGCCAAAAATCGCAAAAAAATCACGTTAAATCAATATCTGTAGAGTTCAAGGTCATTCAAGGTTATCGATGTTGACATTCGTAAGAAGCTCCTTATCAGTGCTTGCTATGATAAACAGCGTGGCTGTGCCTATCTGCAACCATTTACATGCTAGACAAGCACAGAGTATAAATCACCACTTTTTACAGGGGTACCTCTTGTTGACACCCACGTGTGCAGGCCTGCTTGAATGTAGAGCGTCCGGACTTGGACTGCTAAAATCTACGTTGAATGCTGAAAATTTCATATGCAGGTTGTCTTGGTCTATCTCCAGCCATTACGTCGCAATTCAGTGTTGAAATGTGCGCTGCATCCAAAAATTGCGAAAAATTCAATAAAAAACCTCTTTTTGAGGGGTTCAGGATTGTTCAAGGTCATCGATGTTGATAAATCCAAAAAGCCTGTCACCAGTGCTTGTTATGGTAAGCAGCATGTATGTACCTATCTGCCACCATTTTTACGCTACACGAGAAAATTGCGGTAAAATAACCACTTTTTAGGAGGGTAGCTGTCTTTGACGCCCGCCTGCGCCGGCCTCCTTGAACCTAGGGGGTCAGGACTTGGACAGCTAAAATCCACGTTGAATGCTGAAAATTTCATACGCAGATTGTCCTGGTCTATCTCCAGCCATTTCGTCGCAATTCAGTGTTGAAATGTGCGCTGCATCCAAAAATTGCGAAAAATTCACTAAAAACCCCTTTTTTGAGGGGTTCAAGGTCGTTCAAGGT
>Ga0209367_1002887_pt1 | contig 23009 bp, 24 predicted proteins | sample WorMetLIZISLAND2_FD_187412 | JGI IMG/M metagenome (GOLD analysis project Ga0209367, IMG submission 187412) | Marine gutless worms symbiont microbial communities from Max Planck institute for Marine Microbiology, Germany - Olavius geniculatus... ... | reverse complement strand
CGAAAAATGCGCTTTCGGTGGGTACAAACTCACATCTAGATCTCCAAGGTTACTGGACCGATCTTCACCGGACTTGTTTCGCCTAAGGCGGGAGGAATAGCTGTCGAACGAGTAACTCACCGATTTTGAATATCTTCATCCGTTCCGGAGATATTCGCCGCCAAACTTCGAAGTCGACCGAAATCGGGCCAAATTTTGCATGTTTTGGCCCCTAAAAACTTTTTGGGGAGGCTTTCCCAAAATTTTGGACCGGGATTATAAAATTGAACGCAGCACCGAGCATCGTGCAAAATTTCGCGCCGATCGGCCGACGGAGCTCGGAGATTACGCGGCGAAAAAAAGAAAAGAAAAAAACCAGAGCAAAACAGAAGTCCTTCCGAAAACGATAGTTTTCGGGCGGACTAATAAAAACCATGATGATTACTTGCACACTTAGTAACAAAAAGCCCAGCTGTCGCTATGGAAAACCGACAGTACAGTTTACGTCCAAAGCCCAGCGTCCGACTTCTAATCACGGAGAGGAAGCGATTTCTCAGAGGTGAAACAGTTCCATGCACGCTATGACATTTGTTAACGAAACGTTGCTTTTGAAAGTTACAATTAACGATAGTATAACACACGTCGCGCGCACTGACACGCGGTCGTCTCGCCAGGCAATATAAACAGCTACAGTCGTAAATAATACCCCATTTACACGATCGAGCAAACAGCGAACAAACGTCGAGCAAATGTATTCAAAATACACGTTGCTCGGCGTCTGCTCGACGTTTGCTCGATGTTTGCTAGCATTCATCCAGTTAGCCCGACGAGCTATCATAATTAACATGCTAATTAGGAAGGCGGGCGGGTTGTAATTAAAAGGCCTATATAACATGTGATCAGCTGTGGGCTAAGCCTAAGCCAGGCCTACATTTGAGCTATGGGGCGGGGTTCCATCAGGCCTGCTTGATGTTTGCTCGATGTTTGCTCGATCGTGTAAACGGGGTATAAGCAACGCAAATATCGGACGCATGTTTCGCAATTTTTTTCATAATAGAAACGCCTTGTCAGGGAAGACGCTCTACAGCCTATACAGTTCCTGTTGCAGTACTGATCTTCAAGGTCATCCAAGTTCGATGATTTCTATTTTCTCTAAAACGGCGTATGCCACTTATTAGTGACTGATAGTAACTTTGGCTCTAACTGTCGCCGTTTCCGAGATATGGCCAGTTTTCCATTGAATTTTCTATCTTCATTAAACCCCCAATTTAAAATTGTTTCTCTTGCACTAAATCGCTGAAATTTTGCACGCCTAGATTTAAGGCACATGGCTAACTATTCGTGTAGAAAGTTTTCCCCTACGACTTAACATTTAGCCACAATACATCCGTTACGGACAACGAACAGACGTACAGACATACAAACGGACTACAACTATGAAATAGTTTGGCAGTTATTCAAGTACGGTCGGCTAAAACGAGAATAGATAGAAGAGTAAGCCCTATTTTCAAAACAAAATATTTTAGTGGACATAAATTAACTATAAGATATTATGTTCGCTGCTGGGTGATATGTTTCGCCGTTGTTCTTGCATGCACGACTACGACTGCTCGTAGGTTCGCGAGTCAGTCAGAGGCATCGTTGTCGGCGGAATTCATTATCGCTGATTTAGTTGCGGCGCATAACTTTGCAGAACGAGCTCGTCGCTTGCTTCCGTTCAGTCTGAGTGCTGCGGTAATTTGTGCGCGAGTTGTTTGCGAGTGCTCGCAGCAGTGATGTCACGCCCAGTTTCAGCGTCAGGCAAAAACTTCGCGAGCGACCGTTAGTCAGATGGAAGACAAAAATCACGACTTCGACTGACGCTTACGCAAGTTTATCGCTCGACCGAATTCTGCCTTTTGCCGTTTCCGCTTGTCTTTCAGCAATACACTGCAATGAAGTTTAAGTCCAAGAAAATCAACGATAGTTAACCGTTGTAATACAAATCACACTAATTTACATTGTGACCGCTGCTCTGGGGCAGTGTCTTAACATTTCTGTTCCGCGATTAGTAGCCTATTTTATTTGACACACAAATCCCGCCTCTGTATGACTGTACAGTGCCAGCGCAGTGGCGTTTGTTGCTATGGACACTTATGAACAGGCCCGTCGAGAGCCACAGCGGGGCCCGGGGAAACATTCTTGTGGGGCCCCAAAACATTTTCGTGGCGCCCCTCTGGGAAAAATTTTTTTTATTTTTTCCGAAATGGTGCATCATGGTGCACTTTATATTTCTGGGTGACGGCGGGCCCCCCAAACCTTGCGGGGCCCGGGGTAGCTTACCCCCTAACCCACCCTCTCGACGGGTTTGCTTATGGAAGTAAATACTGTTGAACCAAGATAATGTTCATACAAACACGGAGTCTGTCCAATGCATTTCGATAGTTTACAGTATAAGGCTCTATAAATATAATCAGTGAGCTGTTTGGACTGGTAGAAAAAAATCAAACAGTTTAATTTCAAATTGTACAGCAGCAATGATCCTTTTGTCTTTCTCTATTATTTTAACTAAACAATAAACATTGTCAGTCACGAGACCATTCGATTCGTCACCAGCGCTTTACTATAAATGGTCCATCGCCATCATGCGTCTATCTTGCACCGTTATGGAAATATGGCGCCTCAAAGATAATGGGGTCACGACCTTGACCTTTTGGGGTCACGTGACGTCATCAGTCACGTGACCATTTGACTCCCGGGAGTCGACTTCCTATGGGTGGTCCATAGTGACCATCAAATAAAAGGGCTTGTTCTGCAATTTGTTAGTGTTGCATAAAAATCTTAAGTCTTAGTATTAGCGATTGAGCTGTTGCAAGTGCTAGTAAACACTGCGAATAGAATTAATATTGTCTGTCCAATGCTATGCATTGCATTGGACAGAGTATAAAATTGCCTTTGTGTCCGTGCGTCCGTGCGTCCTACATTTCTTAAGCTATCTTCCTTCCACCTTTCCTTTCCTTTCCCCTTTTCCTTTCCCATTTCCTTCCCCTTCTCCATTCCCTTTTTCTTTCCCTTCCCCTTTCCTTTGCTTTTTCCTCTTTTTTTCTTTTTTTCCTCTTTTCCCTTCCTCTATTCCTTCCCCTATCCCTTTCTTTTTTTCCTTCTCTTTCCCCTTTTCTTTACCCTTTCCCTTTCCCCTTTCCCTTTTTCCTCTTTCTATTTCACTTTCCTTTCCCTTTACCTTCCATTCCTTTTCTTTTTTTTCCACTTTTCTTTTCCCCTCCCTTCCTCTTTCCTTCCTCTTTCTCTTCCCATTCTTCCGTCTTTTTTCTGTGTCCAGGTCTGTGCGTCCAACATTTGAAGTGCCATATCTCCATAACGGTGCAAGATAAACGCATGATGACGATAGACCATTTATAGTAAATCGAATGGTCTCGTGACTGACAATGTCTATTGTTTAGTTAAAATAATAGGGAAGGATGAAAGGATCATTGCTGCTGTTCAATTTGAAATTGAACTGTTTGATTTTTTTACTAGTCTGAACAGCTTACTGATTATTTTTATACGGACATATACTGTAAACTATCAAAAAGCATTGGACAGACTCCGTGTTCGTATGAACATTATCTTGGTGTTTAGCAATTAGGCCTAGGCATCAGAGCTAGAGCTAGTTATCAGAGGACCAAGCTATACAGCATACAGTGTTCCGTATCACGTAAAACAGTGGAAGATCATAATCATTCTAGTATATAGTACTGTAAGCAGCAGCAGCAGCGGCAGAAAAAAACATTCCTGCATGCATAACTATTGCTAATCCTGTGCTGGTAAATCCATGAGTCCCACTTCATGCATTCCCACCCGAAGTCCTTCCAAGCCGTGGAGTCCGACGGACAAATGAGTATTAGACAAACGATAACCTGGTCAATGGTCACGTGACGTACAGAATACAAAAAAGCTTTGCCGACGGAAGTAGCAATAGTAATAGTAGTGCCACTTGAGCTACTGCTGGTAAGATAGTATAACCAATCAGATTTTATGAAGTCAATCATAGTAAAGTTTTTTCTTACAATTAAAGTGACCTATTCATTGAGATAGGCCGCAGTGTAGTGACTATCAAATCTGACTGGTGATCGTTGTTTTTATAAGTGACTTCACGACAGTCATGCAGGCATGCAGGAGGCGGCGGTAAAAATTACTACAATGTCGCTGTTTGTAAATAGGGCGGTAAATAAGCGTTAATATCGATCTCGGGCGGCAATGGTCTGATTGATATCAAAAACACGCATCGCTATGGCTACTGCTGCTGCTCTGCTGCTCGTGGCCGCTGGTCGCTTACGACCGTTCTTTGTCGCGTGGCGCAGGAGTCCAGTGCTTGCTCGGGTCGCGCGAGGACTTTCCAATCAGTCACGGACTCCTCAAGCGGATCGTGCGCGGAAGAATACTGAGTAATCGACTCAGTCGCTGTAAACGGCGAGATACTGACATTCAATACGACTACGATGTACAATACGCGTGCAGAGAGATGCCGTAACGGCGACGGCGTCGGCGGTGTAAGTTTGTTTATTGCACGGCAGGTGCACTGACCGGATGTAGATTGATGGCGGGGATTGTTCACGTGTTCGCTTGTCGCCGGGGTATGCGTAATTCGCCGTGTGTGGGTGATTTTTCTAGCCGAATCTATGGCTTACAGCTCTATACGCATCGACGATCCGACAGCAGCTGTCTCCCATCTACACGACGCCCAGACGACGGAAACGCCTGCCGCAAGCAGTGTCCGCTTGTTTATTAACTCCGTTACAAATGTTTGTTCCATTCTAGTGTCGTTTCATTCACAAATCACAAGCAGCACGGTGAGACACTGACTGGTATCATAGGGAACAAGCTGTGCTTATCGGAGTTTTGAGTCACTAAAGCCGTACGCACAAGCGCAATAGAACGACAGTGCAAGTTGTTGCAGCTGTTGCGAATAAGTCTACGTGTTTTCTGCGAGTTTGTACAAAGTCGGCTACAATCGTCATCATTTACTTCATTATGCGGCCGTCGCAATAGGCATCATTATCGGTTTTGTCCATCCGTCTGTCTGTCTGCCTGTTTGTCCGTGCGTACGGGCTCGTAACTGGAAAACAAAAAGCCACAAAAATCACACTTGGCGTAAAAGACTAGATTACTGTGATGCTCTGGCAGCGGGAGTGGCGAACAGGCAGATGAGCCGGCTGCAATCGCTTCAAAATACTGCAGCTGTTCGTCGTTCAATGTCATTAGCTCGACGACGTCTGTCAGTTCTGCACAGCGCCCAATACGTCACCGAGTCACCAAGTCACTTCAATATGACTTTTTCTTCTTTGCAAAAACCCATATCTTTATCACACAGCTCTCCCATATCTAAGGTAAGAAAAAAACTAGAAGAATATGCCGGCGCATTAGCGGCATACCTTATTTTGCGGCTGTCCGCTTAGGACTGCGCAATCTTAACTCTAATTTATGACATTTTGAACTAAATATTGACACACCGGTTACTTTTACCCTAAAAACGTTAACACCGATTTTGGTTTTTCTGCGCGTTTAGTTTTTCTAGTCACTGTGAAAGACCGACAGACAGACAGATAGACAAGACCCGCAGTGCGGCTGATTATGACGGCCGCACAATTTGGGCCTAACATGCTTAGTGAAATGCAACCATGCACCAGCGCTTTAATGCCCGGATCTAGGGCGAAGTTTCGTTTTTATGGACCCAGTGCATGAAACAGCCTGTCATCTATTTCGCCTATAACCTAACGAGTTCTGTCGAAAGTTGAAGTCATGGTGTTTATCAAAAGTGTTTGTGACAAACACTTAACACACCGCGCGGAGCTGTTGTGGCATTCTTTCGTTGTTTCGGCGCCGTTTATACAATATTTTAGAATTTACGTATTTACTTTAAGTCTTAGCGACGTGTAAAATGAAAAAAAAACTTTTTAAAATGTTCTGCAAGCGTTTACGCCTTATTTTACGTTTATGTTTAATGCATAAAGTGTTTTAGAACATTATAGCAGGATTTCGCACGGCTCGAAGACAACAAGCGGCTAAGCTAAAACTGAGTTCTAGCTAGTCAATATTGATGAAAAAATCGATTTTGTCTTATGTGACTCATGTCTCGCCACTAGTCGGACTCACGCCGCTAAATTTTGCGACTGATGACTGCTGGGTGTTGTAGGGTTTATATGGACTCTGTTGTGATGCTGTGGGAAGAATACGTTTTGTCGGTAAAGTGATTTTATGGGATTAGCTTGAAATTACAAAAAAAGTAGTCGGAAAGATAGGAATATGATGTTTCAGTTTTATGTTTTACTTACTTTTTAAATAATAACCAAATGTAATCTTTTACCACAAAGTCGTGATGTATTCACTTTCTGACTACTTTTGCCATCAGAAAAGTGTTCGAGTCGGCAGTTGAAGCTAAATCAGCACATCTTTAGAGTTCAGCTTTCACGCATGTTTTCACAGCATTCTTTCATTCGCTCACTGATTCACAGTCACAGGCGTAAACCCCGACGGACGCTGGCCAGTCACAGGACATTCGCACATGATAACGTTCTGACGACGAACAGTCAGTCTGTTTTGTGTCGACGGTCACGCTACAGCGTGCGTGCGTCCCTGGAGACGAGCCAGTCGCCATACCATGGAAACCCGTGTGCTATCTATAGGCTATGGGGTTTTGTGGCTACACCATGCGCTCCTATACACTAAATGCTAGCATGCAGGACACTATTTATGGCCACACAGCGAGCATTCTCAGGTGCTGACAAACCACCCGTGCTCGTTGTATATTATTGTCACGCCGCCGATGATTATGATCGACATTACGGTCGGGATGATACCGCGGCAAAACCGATGAGTCTGGTAGGCCTAAGTTGTGAAAAAGGCACGATCAACTTCCTAGAATAGAACAGCTGCTCTCAGCGAGAAATTTAACGGCTATTAGAAGCCCAGATCTGAATCATGCGGCTGCCGCTGCAACAATAGAGTTACATTAGCTCAACTTCTTAAGAACTAACAAACAGCAAGCTTATTATATGGCACAAAACCATTTAAAAACCAAAAAAACTGGAACAAATTCAAACAGTAATATTGTCGGAGAGAATAGGCTGAGAACAATAGCAATTAGAGTGGAAATGATCTGTGTTGAAAAGAAGCATTTTAAATTTAAAGTAAAGCGTCAAGTGTCGAGAGTGGTGAAGATAAAAATCACCAGCTGGCACAGAATATCGTTATACGTGTGAGCTTCACAGGCGACGCCGCGAAATCGACATGAAATTGAAATTTATGGAATATATTTCAGACACAATACTGCACCGTCACAGCTAATGTGTGTGCTGCATTTCCATACCGCCGGTCCAGCACATTTTTTTATTATCAGGTCGCCGTACATCGCATAAATCAGCACAATAGCATTCGTGAAATCACCACGACCTGCAACAGTCAGTGTCACTGTCATATTGCTCTTATAGTGACCACGTTGAGAATAGATTCCAATAATATGTTGTTTTTCAATCTGTTGCAATGAATTATTGTCATCATGCTATTTTAACTAGGTAGCATACATGTGTAAATGATGATGGACAACTTTATACAGTGCGCCAGCGTAAAGACAATGTGGTGCAGTGCGCATTGGAAAGTAAATAATTATAAATAAATGTTCAACTTAACTGCTCTGAATGTGTCATTGTGACACGCTGGATCACAAAAGACCACAGAGACAGGTCGGAGAAGAGCAGACAAAACGGTTCAGCTACGAACGAAAAGCCACCGTAGAAAACATAGTTTGCCGTCCATCATTTTTATTCAATTAAACCCACCAGTTTACAGATCTCTAACCTAAAATAACCTGATCCGACATACAAAAGTGTAAAATTGTTGGTGATGTTAGTTTTTGACCTTGGTCTTGGCCTTGGTCAGCTGGCCTTGGCTTTTGGTGTTCTGACTTTGTTGACATCACTGAAAATTGTACGCCAACCCAACCCACCTGGCCTACAGATTATGAACAGTTTCATGAGCTGCCTAGCGTTTTTTTGTGCAGGCTTTATTAAGATATACGCAGGCAAAATGTGGAAATACTAAGTTTATAATACAGTCAACATCAAACCATCTGATAAATCCGCTTCCGATTGAGCCGACCTGAGTAAAACTCAGTAGACGTATATTTTGCAACCGTAGGCTATGCAACGTGCTGCAGCTATCATGCGAGACGTGAGTTATGTGACACGGCCGATCGGTCAATCGAACCCGACCCGACCCGACCAGTGCATGGACCCGATCCGTGTCCAACTGTGATAGAAAATGCCGGGTCCGCAACGCCGTATAGATTTTGCTCATGACAAATGGCAAAAACGCGAACGCAGAAGCGGACGATTGGCCAGAGAAAAAAACTATTCACCACAGTACTGGAAATTCATGTGCCGAAATAAAGGTATATTCATTCAGAATAAATGAATATATACAATATATAAATACAAAGATCTAAGTAGCATACAATTTTATTTATTTGTATTTATTTGTTTTATATAGCGATTTTTCAGAGTGACTACAGTGCTTTATACACACTATGGTGACGCTGCTCTATCGAACGTTACAGTCAAAGTTAGAATACGATAGTGTAATTTGACAGAAACTTTGCACTCAAAATTGCGGCCAAACCGCACGGTTACTATTGAAATCCTACAGGAACTCGTTATCTTACTATCCAACAGTACCATCATCGCCACTCTATGAAGTACGGTTTAGCCACAATACAGACAGACACACAGACGACACATTGTGCCCGAGCTCAAACTAACGGTCGGCCAAAAAGCTTGTTTGCATTGTATCGCCGATGTGCGAGCGGCTTAAGCAGGGCATACACGGTTGCTGGCAGCAAGCTGATGTGGACGCGGTAACGCTGTAACATTGGACATGCTCAGTAGTACTACAGCAATTGCCGCGTCAACATCAGTGACTCGCAGCCATGTATACGTAGAGTATAATTGTGATAGTATCTTTGATTGGCAGGTAAGCTACGTAAGACACCTGTATTACTTATTTATATTGCAATGGACCGTAAGCCAAGCAACTTCGATAATCAATATGGCACAGGTCTGAAAGGTAAAACGATGGATAACCTTCAGTCAAACGGTAATTGTTTGATAACTGGCGAGACTTTAGTCAAGTAAGTAAGTAAAGTAAGTAAAGTGTAAATTTATATAGCGCATACTCAAAAATATCTCTAATGCGCTTAATACATGTTGTCATCAATATTTCGCAAAAATATAACGTCTTCAGCTGACGTTTGTAAGTGTCGAGACTCAGTTCTGGGTCACGAAGACTGTCTGGCAGTGAATTCCAAGTCGTCGGGCCTGCAACAGAAAAGCGCCGACGACCGAAACTGTTTAATCGATAGCGCGGTACGACCAACTTCCGCTGAGTCGCAGACCGCAGATGTTGACGGCCAGTGACTTCTGCTGTGAGTGTACTGTAACTGTCCATCAAGTACGGTGGAGCAGTTCCATGGAGACATCGATGCATGAGCACTGCGAGCTTAAATGGTACTTGATCGGTGACATCAAGCCAGTGGAGCTCATCATGCATTAATCGCGACAAACCACTATCGTAGCCTACTTCTGAGTGTTCGTGGCGACGCGGGCAGCTGAATTCATCACTCTCTGCAACTTGTCTGTTATGACTCTCGGCGACTCAGCCAGCACAGCGTTACAATAGTCGACACGAGATGTCACAAGTGTTTGCACGAGGGTTTTAGCCGACCCGACATCCAACGACTGCCGGACAAGACGATTCTGTCTGAGATGAAAGAAGCAGGTAGCGCTGACGGCTGAGACATGTTTCTCAAGACTCAAATCGGACGAGAGAATAGCTCCTATGACGCGTACGTGCCCACTGGGCTCGATGGTGCTAGAGCCAAGCTTGACTGCCGGGCCACGACCATCGAGTTTACTCAGACTGTATTTGGAACCCGACCACAAAAGTTCTGTTTTCTCTGTATTTTGCTTGAGGCGGTGTGCCGACATCCAGTAATTGATATCTGTGACGCAGTATTCAAATTGCCCAACAGCAGTCGGCGTATCATCGCAAAGACAACGCTCATTCAACTGCGTATCGTCGGCAAAAGCATGATAGTTGACGCCGTGCTCATCAGCCTTCTCTTCGAGATCAGCAGTGTACATGATGAGCAACCGCGGACCGAGTACTGAACCTAGTGGCACAGATCACGTGATGTGAACAGTATACGACGTACTCGTTATAAACGACTTGAAAATTTCTGTCACATTGATACGACTGCAACTACATCAACACAATGCCACGCAAGCTGAACTGACGCTCGAGCTCAGTAACATGAGGTCGTGGACCACGGTATCAAAAGCTGCTGTGAGGTCAAGGAGACAGAGCGCGGATACGTCCCCTTCATCAGCGGCCTGCAGCAACTCATCGAACACCTTCGTGACAGCCGTTTCGGTGCTGTGATACAGACGGTAGGCTGACTGTCTTACAGGCATCAACGCATTACCGTCCAAATAGGCCTGAAGTCTTTTCTGTACAATCCTCTCCAATACCTTGGAAATAAAAGACAGGTTAGACACAGATCTAAAATTCTTTGGGTCACTGACGTCGAGTCCATTCTTTTTTAGCAATGAACGAACCACTGCATGCTTGAAGTCGGATGAAAAAATACCAGACGCCAGCGACTTGTTGAAAAGCAGCGCGATGAAAAGCGACAACAGCTGGCCTACGTCCTTCGCTAGCCAAGTTGGAACTGGATCCAGTCGGTTCTGGCGATGACAAGGTCGAGTGTATGTATGTCCAGCAAATGTGCAAAAGAAAATTTATCTCCGTGAAGTATACTCGCCGTTATAGTTATGCAAAGTTCGGAACGTTTTTAGGGCCATTGTATTTACGTTTTATTTAAAAACAAATTTTATGGATTTTCGATCGACTGAAGCATTCTAAACGTGACTCAAAAAGTACGTGCCACCTTTATTTTTTGAAGAACTCCGTAAAATATTGACCGATTTTAGTAATATTTGGCAAGCAACATCACTAAAAAACTCAACATAACTAATTTTAATTTTGCCTACCTTGCTTCAATATTGTCGCTACATTACCTTGTGAAATGCAAAAGTCGTAGTTTGGCTGTTTACAACAATAAATTCATACTAAGTAGCGCCTGCATCGGCTCAAAAACAATCAGTAGGAAAACAAAATTATTGAAAATCAGTTACTTGTTTAACACTAATTTTATTCGTGTTAAAATCGTACGTCGATGAATTGAAATGACGCATCAATAGCGAGTGAGCTGCTCTGGGTCAGCGGTTATTGAATGTGCTGTTGGCGAGTGGCGTCAACGTCCACCGCCTGCATAATTCAAATAATGTGATGTGACACGTGTGACGTTTTGCCAAATAACAACTGTTATTCGTGTTTGTTGCCATTGAATTAATCATTTCTGAGCCGACGCATGCGCTACCCAGTATGAATTCATTGTTGTAAACGTCCAAACAGCGACTTCTAAATATTACACGGTAGTGTATCAACAGTATTAACGTGAAGTGGCTAAAACTATAAACATTTACGACAAGTTTTTTTATGATGTTGCTTGCCAAAAATTATCAAAATCGGCAAATGCTTTGAGACGTTATTTAAAAATAAAAGCGGCACGTATTATTTGAGACACAGTGTATACATCCATAAAATTTGCGTCTTTGTGGTAAACCTCAGCATTGTCGTTGTTAACAACTTGATCACTAGTAATTTCTGTTTTAGCCGACCGTATTTAAGTAACGGTCGAGCTTAACGTACGGTTGTCGTCTGTCTGTTCGTCCATCGTCCTCCGTCGTCGTCCGTAACGGATGTATTGTGGCTAAACGGTAAGTCATAAGGCAAAACTTTTCGCACGAATAATTAGCCAATGAATCTTGAACCTCAGCGTGCAAAATTTTAGCGATATAGTGCAAGAAAAACACTTTTTTAGTCGGGATTGAATAAAAATAGTAAGAAAATGTGCATTTTTACGGAAAACTGGTCATGTCTCGGAAACGGTGAGAAATACGGTCGAGGTTACTATTAATCACTAATAGGAAGTGGCACACGCCTTTATAGATAAAATGAAAATTAACGTTTTTGGAGGACCTTGAAGGTCACTAGCAACCAGTACGGTCGGCTATCCTAGCGACGGTTGGGCTTCTTGTATTTATTTAACGGGCTAGAGCAATAACAACTGGAGCAATTTGCAATACAATTTATATTGCATAGTATAGAAACATCTGTTCTAAAACGTCAGTTAGTGATGCAGCAGGTGGTCTCATAAATGTATGCAATTATAACGATTTAAACAGTCGGACATCCAAGCAATCCTGCGTGAAGAAACGAATCATGAAAGCAAACCACATATCTAAGATGCACGACCATTAGATGGATCTGCTGATGCATTTTGCATTGCGCGCGATTGAATCGAAAAATCGATTGTCCAATTAACGTAACGTTCCGGCAACAGCTTGTAGCAGCATATATACTGAAACTAATTGGTCTTCCGTATGTGTAATGTACGAAATGAGTTAATTGCTGTAGGCCTAATTCGGGTTAAATTTCGCAAAAGTATCGACAACGATATCGCCGATATGTTAACGTGAATGTTACCTGATGCGATATTTTAACTTTGCAAGTTTTCAGTAAACTTTGTGTTTGGCGTTTTTACTCACGTGCATAGTTTGTTTGGACATCAGAGACTTATTGTGACAAATTTTGTGTAGGAACTCTGTGAGCCATAATGGCCTTGACCTGCAACCTTTTGACTTGAAATGTTTGGTCGGGCACTTAGATCGCACGTACTATGACTATCCGTTTTCCAGTTGTAAGCGTTGGAGAAAGCCATAGCTAGAACGTCAAACGTTAATATTTATCTAATGACATTTGTAGCAGATTCTTCAATGTTTCACTTGTAGAGACCTATATATAGCGTACAGTGTTTGGCGAAACTTAATAACACGCAGTAGCAAATTTAATTAATTAACGTCAGATAAAAAAGATCTGACAACAAATTTGTGTAACAACTTTTGAACAGGAGCAGATAATTATGTACGAAATGGCAATGTCTGGTTCTGTTTGCATGAGCCTATATACGGACAAATTACGTGTAAACCGACTGCCTGCGCGACAGCGTGGACTGCGTATTTGAGTGTGAAATATGCTGGTTGTGTAGGTTGATTCGTTGCTAAGCAGGTGCGTGTTCGCTCATCGCTAACACTTCCGGTACTTCGACTGATCTGCGCTGATTGGCTGGGCGTCTACGACATCTTCGAACTACAGTTGCTCTTTCATCTCGCCATCTGACGACGACGTCCCGGGTTGCTACAAATTTCCTGTCGGTGCTAAGCAACGGATGCTGAGTGATAGACGGATATGTGTAATTGAATGATGAATGATTCTGCGACCGTCGGTTCCTGGACGACGTCGAGCTCGTGGTCCAGCTTGGAAGATGCAGTATCGACCACGGCGGCGGCGGTTGATCGGTTCGGTGCCCGGGACTCTGCCCTGGTGCGGGCAGAAGTCGCCGTCCAGGCGGTTATCTTCGTCGTGACGGTGGTCGGCAACGTGCTCGTCATAGCGGCTCTGTGGCTGCAGGCTCGCGAGCGGCAGATCCGCCGGCGTCTAACTCTCCAGGGCGGAGTACCTCCCCCGCCACCGGCACCCCCGTCAGACAGGCGTGACGGACGTCGCCTCCACTCCAACCACCACCACCATCAGCATCACCACGGCAGACTGAGACTCAGTCGGATGGACTTCATGATTCTGCACCTCACCATTGCCGATCTGTCGGTGGCCGGGTTCACCGTTTTGCCGCAGCTTGTCTGGGACGCGCTGGGACAGTTTCCTGGCAACGACCTGCTCTGTCGCAGTGTCGCTTATCTACAGGTCGTAAACTTATGGCCAAAATGGCTAAATGGTATAGCTTTTCGTAGGAAACCCTGTCAAAAACCCTTCTCAGAGCTACGGAGCTTCACCTGCCGTATGGAATCACCCCGTGTTACCTGCCACCCAACACAGACACGGGCGAACGCACTCTACCATAATCTTAGCCAGACAGGCCGGTACTCGATTTACCTACCTCGGAGGGATGGAAGGCTGAGTTAACTTTCATGTTAGTTACACACCGAGATGGTTAGAACCAGGGCCGCATTTAAACCCGATTATGTCGTGTTCTGCAGAAATTTAGAAGACTTTAGTGCTGCTGCTAAGGTGAACGACCGTTTGGGTTAATCGGCCTACAGAGCCTCAATCTTGCTTCCAGGCCAGAGAATGCGAGCACGAAATGTCGCAATAGGCCTACGCCATAAAGAGCCCCCGTCTTCCTCCCCAAGCCAAAAAAGATGCTGATATTTTCTAATGCGTGGAACCCTGTTTTTGTCGGGCCCCTGTTTGGCAGAGCTTGCTAAACGAATTTAAATCAGCTTCAGTTTAGAACAGCAGCTTATTATGCGACGCCGCTCTCGGCCTCGCCATAGGGACCAATCCATCAAATTTCGCTGGCGATCTCAATCACAATCCGGATTTTTTTCAGCATCATTCGCCAGATGACAGCACTATATACAGCACCAGAGGAATCGACATATCGCGTTTATTATTCAGGACGGCTGATATATCTCTGTCAGAGACATTTCTAACTGAAAACGTTTTTGCTGATCGTTTTGTTTTTGTCACGAACGGTCAAAAACGAAATACATAGGCCTAAATGAAATTGGAAGTAAAAAATGTGAGCACGATATGCCAATAGTCATGTAGACCTACTCAACTAGTTTAATTAATTGCACAAAGGAAATAATTCATTCAGAGTAAATCTAGGCCTATAGTGCGAAATAACGTAAATGATTTCCATTTTTTGCATCGTTTGACAATTAAACATTGTTTAGTTGAATTTCAGAAATATTTTTGACACGGCTAGACATTTTCTTTCTTGTTTGTACTACAAAGTTTTATAGAAAAACATTTTTTTAATGTTTTTCTTTTTCGTTATGAAGTGATAGGTTGAGACAGCAGACTCTAGGCCTACTTCAACGCTCAAGCGTCAACGTGAATGCCTTTGCTTGCAGCAAAAGCTCGCTAAAATATTTGACATTTATGACCTTCATCATTATATTACGACGTCACGACGCAAATATAGGGCCTAACCTGTATTAGGTTATTTACACACATCAGTGTGCATTAAGTAGTACATTCAAATTTTACTCTGATACTTCCAGCCATTTACAAAATGTACAGTCCCGACTCCGGAAGTTTATTTTACATACGACCTTAACTCTCCGACCTTCAAAACTAGTTCATCGTTGGTTTTGCCTACATAATCAACCAACGTTTTGTGAAATTCCCTCCACTGGCTTACAAGATATCGTGCGTGCTAACAGTCTAACAATCTTTTGTGATTACGGCTGCGGTTACATAATGCGCACGTATGTTGCAGAGCGCAAAACATTTGCAAATGTTTTGGACATGATTATGTGCAAAATAGAAACAAAACATTTCTCAAAACCTAAACGCATGCACGGACAGACAAACCGAGCACATAATACTGCCGCAGACAGTGCCTATATCCATCGCAGTTGAAGATCATCTTTAGTAAAACGTTCTGTTGTAATGCAACATTCTATAAATTTATGGTTAATTAAGATATAGATTTCAGGTCTACGCGTATAAGCTGGGAGCTTTCTTGAGTATTGGAACAATAGGCTAAATACTGCACGTTTGGTTCTTTTTAGGATTTCTGCCATTGATAATCTTTATTCACCAACCTTAGTTTCAATGCGTTTGATTCTAAAGTTAATGTCTATAAATACGCCACTGTGATTTGAACGCAGGTTCTTGCGATGTACTCGTCGTCGTACGTGCTGACGGCGACGGCAATCGACCGATACCTTGTCATCTGCCACCCACTGCGAGCGTTCTCCTGGTCTCGGCGCCGACTCGCACGCACCCTGGTCGGTGGGGCGTGGGCCGGTGCTGGCCTGCTGTCCCTACCACAGCTGGGTATCTGGGGCTACCGCGAAGTTGACGCTGGGACAGGTCGGTACGAGTGTTGGTCGGTCTTCGCCCCTGCGTGGACTGAGAGGCTCTACATGACGTGGTCGGCTGTGGCTATCTACGTCATCCCGCTGATTGTCATCTCGGTAGCGTACCTTCACATCTGTATCGCCGTCTGGGAAAGCTCCAGGATGCACGCTGTCGGTGAGCTTCTGTAGCGACAATGAATTTCACCACGTAATGAAATATTTGTTATACATAATCACACATAACTATATGATCATCGTCATCATTCAAGTTGACGTTGACGTTGACGACTACGAACTTTCATAGTCACATACATTGTACAAATATGATGCTATTCTTCAGGCTATTATTAAGCCTATTGGTCACACATTTCCAAAATTTTGTCTTGTCATTAGTTACATTTTCACAACCCTAAGTATGATTCTTAGCATTTTTATTAACAGTTTTTGACCCAGCTTTGTTCAAAACGTGATTCGTTAAGTGGGAGGTCTCTATAATTTAACATCGCTGCAGTTATCATTAAGTGAATTCTTCAGTAGTTTTCGTTGCTGGTTGAATGACGTTTAATCCTTACCCCAAAAAACTAGACCGTTTTTTATGCAACTGACTTTGATCTACGCAGATTGTTGTTTTTACGTAAGCTTGTGTTGTTATAAAGCAAAATAAACTAGGCCGTATTGCCGTTATTGCTCGCGCGTTTGTCCTGTCTGTCTGTCTGTTGACTTACGGGTTCCTAACTTGACAACAGATAGGCTTAGATAAACCATTATTTGTGTAAAGGTTCCCCCGGAAGCAGCAACGAATGTGCTAGTGTTTAAATCAAAAGTCAACGTTACCGTTCGTCAAAGATGCCGGTGCGTTTGTTGCCCAGGTGGCGATGTGGTGCCAGCCGAGCAGAGCGGCACTCCGTATCGCAAAGCCGACGAGCTTTGTCTGCTGCGAATGACTTCTGCAGGGTCCAGTTCTACCGGTATGACGTCCAGCAGTTCGGCCAAGTGTGCTTCGACCGCGTCCACCGGCACCGCTTGTACCACCCTCGACGGTGTGTTGGACGGGTCCACGCGGGTTCCACGGCGGGTCATCAGCGGTCGTGGTACGACCGGGGGTGGGCCGACTGCCGGGGAGCGCGCGGGTGGTGGTAACGGTCCCGTGTCGAGAGCCAAGTTGAAGACGGTCAAGCTGACCGCTGCAGTTGTCTTGTCATACTTCATCTGTTGGAGTCCGTTCTTTGTTTCACATCTCTGGTCCGTCTGGGACCCCAATGCACCTTACCAAGGTGAAATATACGCTGTATAACCTCATTTTTGTTAGGCAAATATACTCGTAGTACATGTAAAAACGTTACGTCCACGAACGCCATAGACAGTGGTTAAAGTATGAAAAGAACGCGGGGAAACGTAGTTCATTCACCTCTAGTTTTTAATTCAAAGCGTTCCCCCACCTTAAGTTTCCAAAAGACGCAGAAAGGGACTGAACACCACCAACTTTGGCCTGATCTTTGTTTTGTTCGTCCCCAGCCAGGAACCAGTTTACATTGCAAGACCATACGCGGCTAATGCATCGCACAATGTGTCTGTTTACGTCCCAGATATCGCTGATACTTATTCCGCGGTTTCGCCTACCCATGCGTGGAAGGATGGCCAGGCTGAGTTGACCTGGGTGGCTGGCTACATACCGAGATTGTTTACCCGTCTGTCGATGGCCACCCATCTAAGTATTAGCCGGGCCCGGCGTCGATTAACTTCGATGATTGAAGACAACGTGTTAACTACAACGGTTACGGTAAATCGCCACAAGATGAACAAGAAACTTCGCTGCTGCAGAGAAACCGCGACGTTTGCGAAAAGTTAGACACTACGTTTGTAAGAAACATCCAGAGTTCAAAAATAGGAGGTCATTTACGTATGAAATGAAATAATCCAAGCATTTCTTAGACGTGATTACACATGAAACATTCTACTGGAGAAGCTATAGAACAGTATAAGCCACAAATGGTCGGCGGTCGCTAAAACATTTTTGTGCGTTAGTTTACATGTACGCCGAGTCCCAAAACGTCCCACTGTCAGCTTAATTGTTATTTTGCAAATTGATCGATATTTAGCAAAGATATGAACATGTGACAAAATACGATGTATTAGGGGAAATTCATGAAACTTATGTACTCGAGAACTTAGTCCTCTGAAACCTTCTTTCCCTGGAACTTTCGTTCCTGAAAGTTAAATTAGCATGAAACATTCGTTCTCTGACATTGATTTGAACTCTTTACGTAGGGCTTGTACTTGTAGTTCAACGAAAAAAATGCTCCAATTTTGTGAGCCTCGCTAGACTATATAGCTAGAGTTTCGGCAAAATATAATAAAGTAGAAGGTAATATAATAATAACAAGGAAGCGGGCTGTTGCTAGAAAGACTCGCTAGTTTTTGTTGCTGTGCTGCCCTATAAGGTCATCCAAGGACTTTTATCTTATCTGAAAGGGCGAGATATGGCTAGTTTTCCGTAAAAATGTGCATTTTATATATACAACTTTATTCGTCAGAACACTGACAGCACAAAAGAAAATACAAGATAATAGAAAAAAAAACAACTTTTGTTACCCCCGTCCATTTAACCCCGAATTTAAAAATGTTTTTTGCACTGCGTTTCCGAAATTTTGTATGCCGAGAGCCTCGACACATGGCTAATTATCCGTGCAAAAAGTTTTTTCTTATGGCCCAACGCTTATCCATAATACATCCGTTACGGACAGACAGACAGACGGATGGACGGCAGACAGACGACAATACCATAGACGCCTACAGCATAGCTGTAAGCGCGTCTAAAATCGTGTAAAGTATAGTCCTCATAATCAATGTTACAGAACGAAAGTTTCAAGGAACGAAAGTTCCACCTTTGGAACTTTCGTTCCCGGGAACGAAAGTTCTCGGTTACGAAAGTTCCAGTATATATGTGAAGGTCGTAACCGCCCATTGTAGTCCGTTTTCAAGGCCTTGTGTTATCGTGCTAAAGTGTTTTTTTAATTTTTGTTGTCTGCAATTTTGTGCCGGGACGTCGACAACCTTAACATATTTGAAAATATTTTTACTTACACATATACCTACGTTCTGACTGCAATCGTTGCCCAGTTGTGCATAATGTTGATGTTTTAGCGCCAAACATTATTAAAAATGTTCTTTATCAAATGCTTGAAGCTTGACGATGACGACGGTAACAACACTGGAAATAGTGACGGGAATACCTCGTCGGCTTGGCTGACGCGGGCTCGTCCACACGTTGCGCTGAGACGAGCGACGTGAGCTTGCGGATGATGTGGACTGGGCGTGAATGTTTAACGCGCGTGCAGGGTCGGTGATGACGATCACGGCGTTGTTGTCGAGTCTCAACAGCTGCTCGAATCCTTTCATTTACTTTGCGTTCATCAGCAGCAAGTGGACATCCTGGTGCCAGTGCTGTCGCGGCGCCATCTGCCGGCGACAGTCAGCTCGACGATAAGCTACAGCTGACGAGTGCCCGCGAGGCCCATGGCGTGTTAGTGGCCTCTTGCGCGAACGTTTCCTTTAACAGTGAAAAAATAATGAAACAAACAAGCACCAAAGTAGTTTGTCTAAAAACGGAATCGTTCCTCGTTTGTATTTGCCAGGTAGCGCACATCTAAAACAATGTGTCATTGTGGCCCACAAGCGCACCTGCCAAATGGCACCAAAATCAGTCGGACGGTTTAAGCAAGGTGACGACAGACAGACAGACAGACAGACAGACCACGGAAAACTTGTCGCTGCAAAAGTGATTCCGCCTATTAATTAATCGAAGGGGAAAGATACAGACCAGACTCAGTGTAAGATATTTTATTTCTGCCATAGATACACCTGGGTTCTTTCTCATTTTAGATACGCCACTGGGTGAAGACGACCTCGCGGAGCCGGACTTTTTAAAAAAATTTTTGCCGAATTAGTTTCGGTTTAGTACGAAAATATCGGATTATCGTTCCACTAATATTTGTGGCGACTAAAATACAACAAATTCGTGTTTCCCCGTATTTCTTATGTATTGGCGGGTCTCACTGTCCGTGCATGCCTAAGAATCCCTTGCACTGAGGTTGGGTCGTTTCCCAGCTTTACACAAATCTCCTGCGTTTCATTGAGAGTGTTAACTCAAGTTATTTGAGGGAGTCGGCCAACGATTTATTGTGGGGTGTTTAATGCTTTGGAGCAAACATTTTTCGCAGCTACGCAAACGACAAACAAACACATTACAAACCGGGCGAACTAACCGAAGGCTGTGCGGCGTCTGTAAGGCATTTGTACGGCTGCAGTCGCATTACAATGCGGAAATAAGCTGGCGACACAACAGATTGACGCTTAAAGCACTTGTCATAGGCCTACAGATGGTGTGTTGACGTTTCTTGCTCAAAGGAAAAGCAATAGGCAAAGAAATTCCCAGTGCGAGCAAGCGTTAAACTATCAGAAACCGAAAATTAATGATGTTCATAAAATGTTGAATAGTTAAGATATTTACAGCTGCAGTCGAGCAGTTATTTGTTGGTTTGTACAGTTTTGTTGTGTTTTAATACATTTCACTAATAATAATTATTGTAATCATAATAATACAGCATTCACCATAGCGCCGTGAAGTTCGAAGACACAGCGAACTCGGTCGGTGGCAAATTAAATGGTTAATTTTAAAAAAAATGTTGTTTAACTTAAAGGCTTCAATTGCAGTACGCAAGTGACAGTGGCGTCATTTCAGTAAATCATTTGGGTGTCTCAGAATCCTTGGGGGTCTCAGTCCATGTAACATTGTTTTTGCAGCAGTAACACTGTTTCAAAGTTACGATTTACAGCGGAAAAATCAAAATTTCAAATCCTTGGGGTCCGTAGACCCCTCCAGTCCGCCTAATTGACGCCCCTGGCAAGTGAATAGTGGCAGCTAGCGTATTGCGCACAGGCTTGTTTTTAGATTGAACCTCGGACACTGCTATTTGCCATTTCTTACGATCACAATTTCCATAGTGTGAACTGGGAGGAACGCGCGATCTCCCGTTTTACAGCCATAATACATTTATGATTTAATACCATCCGTCGTTGTGGTCGGCTACTATAATCACGTTAATTGGGCCTACAAAAATGAGTACTGCGGACGGCCCGAACATTGAGCAATCGATATTGCAGATTTGGCTGCCGTATATAGAGCAGACGGTGTGTCGCCGGTGTCCGGCGCGACAGACTTACATTAGTGAATCACTGGATCTGCAGCAGCTTCAGCATCATGATTATGCTATTATGGAGTGGTCCATGGATTGTGATTATCACGACACTGAGTAGCAAACTCTCTATCATTCTCCCTTTCTCAGCAGTTCATTTCATTGCCCGTGTCATCAATGAATGGCATACATGCGTAGCCTATGCGTTGTCTAGCAACGACGAAGACACATTGAAATATTAGACAATAGTAAACTTTTCACTACATTGTCGCTTGAAAAAGACGCTGTTCATATTTTATGCGCTTGGAATGAACTCGCTATTGAATACTCACGCCAGTATGCACGAGTAATATAACAATATACAGTAGGATTCACTCAAACGTTTCAAATCACGCATTGACGTTTAGTTTTTGGTAGAAATCTTGCTAAATACTGCAGCCGCGTTCGATGGTTTTAGGCCAGCGTTTTGTTGAGACATTTATTAGCGACGTTTACGGTGTAGTTATTTTAGTTAACTTTAGGCCGCTCTGTACCTCTGATATAATTGAACTGATTGCGAACTGCAAATCAACAAACTACACCAAAAAATGTATCCTAAGTTTGTGTTTTGCGCATTAATATAATTTTGTTTATTTTTCAAAGGCTGCTAAATTAGAAAAATCGAAGTCGACTTCACGACATAGTAAGTTCTACCAGGCATGGACATGGCAGTATAAGGTATCAACCGTATCATCATCGTCATCTTCGTCGTCGTAGTTTTAATTGATTTATTTGTGCAGCAGTATATTGCAAATTGCCATGCACAGAATGATCGTAAACTATTAATAAAGCACACAAAACTCACAACGATCACAGTCTATAAAGTGGAAAGAAAGCCAAACACTAGGCCTATAACAGTAGGCCTAAGTGCAATTGCGCTTTTAATACTTAAGTGTGACTACGTATAACGCTAAACCATATAAAAACAAAAACGTCAAATAAAAGAGATGACCACAACAATTTTCTACCATTGGATAAGATCGCTGTGCATAAATAAAGTGACAGTTACGTTAAAACTCAAACTGGCGTCGCTGAATGATATCGCCTTGAGATTCTGATCAGTTTAGACTTACACCAATACTCCGCTCTCGATCACTCTGTGAATTTGGGCTTGCATGCTTCTCCAGACTTCTCCATTTTATTTTATCTTGTACTCGCAATAGGGGTAATTATGCAAAAAAAATACAGCACAGACTTAACACACGACATAGCGAGTGGCCACCGGAAGGGTTTTAAATATCACAGGCTGAACGGTAGTTCAAGCCCTGTGTTAACGGCGACTTCTCTTTCTTATGGGAAAGCCAAAAATTCGACCCCCCACAGAATCAAAACTCCTGATCAGATTGAGATAAAATTTGGCACGGTTGATTATATCGGCGAGATGACCCGTCATGCAAAATTTCATGTAAATCGCTCCAAGGGGGGCTTCCCGGCAAATGGGTGAAATATACGCAAAAAATTTTGTATCCATCTACCTTTTTTTTCACAGACTCACCTACAGGTCAGACCCTTCGGCGGATTTTTGCGCGCGATGGCTCAAACAACGCGGTCTCGCGCAAGGATGTGCCTTTTGGGGGTTAAAAAATTTGAAATTAATATTTAACGTATTTATTCGCAAAAATCGAAAAAATTACAATGGGGCCTATGGGGAAAATGAAACAATTTTTTAAAAGGTCATAACTTTGGCTGTGTATAAGATAGAGTCGTAATTTTTGGTTCTAAGTATGGTTTTCGGGAATGGCGAATCTAACGA
>Ga0209367_1002886_pt1 | contig 23012 bp, 17 predicted proteins | sample WorMetLIZISLAND2_FD_187412 | JGI IMG/M metagenome (GOLD analysis project Ga0209367, IMG submission 187412) | Marine gutless worms symbiont microbial communities from Max Planck institute for Marine Microbiology, Germany - Olavius geniculatus... ... | reverse complement strand
ACTACCCCATGCAGCATTTTATAACAAAAAGTAAGGTCTGCTCTAACACGACGACTCTCGAGACTATACTCATTTAGTGCTTCAAGTCTAGCGTTATAGCTGAGATTGTGCAACCCGTGTAGACGCCTAGTAAACCTCTTAAGGACGGCTTCAATTCTTCTTATTGAGGTTTTTGCAGACGGGTTCCAGACAACAGTTGCATATTCCACTATCGGGCGAACGAATGTATTAAATGCCTTCATTCACACCAGTGGGTCACGGGTGGTAAACCACTTCAAAATTAAGTTGGCCCTACGGGAAGCATCATTAACAATTTTATTGATGTGTGGAGAGAAGGATAAATGATTATCGTACATAACACCCAAATCAGCAACACAATCAGTCATGGGGAGTACTTGGCCGTTAATAACGTATGGAAAGGTATGGGTTTGATTGGATCTTCTAGGTCCAATGTGCATAACAGTGCAAGTAAGTAATCTTTTATTAAACAACGGTCAAACGCCATTACAAAACAGAACATAACATAGCAAAATCATCGAATCAACAAACGCGTTTTCATTCAACTACACAATTTGCAAAATGGTGAATCGGCAAAAAACTTAGAACCTACAGAAAATTTGCCTAAAAGCAAAAATAATACATCAAAATTAGGACACACACAAATAAGTAATACCAAATGGAAGAAAACGACAACGACCGATATTTACTGTAATTCCATACTAACATCGAATAGAACATATCCACTAATAAAAATTATTCAACTGAAAATTTACTGATGCTATAAAACGACAGCACATTATGACTGTAGACCCACGTACTTTGTACTGCAGCGTTACCTGTAAACACTCCGGACCGTTTTGTTCGACGTCGATAAGTCTTGTAACAGAACATAATATTTTTATTGCCCTCATGTCGCAGATGAAAAGTACATTGTCGTCATATTTTTGTTTTTTTTTGACAGGAAAATATCTTTAAACATTTCATGCAGGTCACTCGTAAACTAATAGTCTTTTATATTAGATGACATGACTACAGAGTAGGCCTATTCTATTCCCCAATCAGTAACAGGTTTATAGCCGGCGCATAAATCTGTGCTAACCTAAAACTAGGTCTGAAAGTTAAAACTGAGCAAAAACATAAAGTCGCATGCGAATCGCACGCGATTTTTATTTAGTGTTGTCGCCCGTGTAAGCGCCGCTTAATACACTAAACAAGGTCACCGATGGTAGCCAATAAAGTGAAAATGGCACCTCAGAGTTTTCTTGCAGTGCGTGCAACGGAAGCACGCCTTGTGGTAGACGACGTCACCAGTGCCGAGGCGCTCTGTCGCGTACACTCTCTTGTTGCACGACACGCACATCTCCGCGTTTGCCATCTAATATAATATTCATAATAACAACTAGTAACTAAAGGTGTTTGGTGTCAGGCGAAATCGCTTCCTTTTTATACGCCACGGGACAGCAGCAATGCAGACTTAGGCCGGCTGTTATGTAATATATGGCTAGAATTGAATTGTTTATTGAGCTGATTTACCGTATAATTTTAACTACCAATGGTGATGACAACAAACGCCCAGTTGACGTTTTAAAATAAAATTTATTGACAAACACAAAAATACGTTAAGATAGTTAAATCACACAGCAATCAACACATTCATACGTATTTAATCGTTTTTTATTGCGGCAAAGCAAGCGGCAAAGCAAGCCAGCAAAATGCATACGTCTGAACCGCTGTTGAATGACTGCTCGTCGATTTAAGTTTCCAAGCTTTTATTCACCGTCGTTCGATGTCCAAGTTATCTGCTGATGTTGTCTGTAGTTGGCTGAATACTATCTCAACGTCAGACCGCGCGGTACATTTCACGTTGTCCCGGGATTACCCAGAAATTCTCGGTTGTCGACAACACTGTCCTGCTAAGTCAGGATAGGCTTCAGGTCCGCTTGCCTGAACCGTCACAGATTCGATTTAATCAGCGATTTCAACGTTCAACGTAGTCTCTCTGTGGGACTACGACCACACTCGTGGTTTTCACCATGTCGATACTAATTTTCATATGAGAAATTTAACTATACCCACTCAAAATACAACGTTCTATATGAACCTATCCTTGGCTTTTCACTTCATACTTCTAATCCCTTGTAATTTACGCTTAAATTAGTAATGCACCAATTCTGCAATTCTGTAAACATTTAATTCTGGCAATGTTCCAGCGTTCTGGCTGATGCCCAGGAAGCAAGCAAGCCTTATAGACGCGTAATATAATTTACTTACTAGGCCTACTATCCTACGCCAGCCTGTCAATACAAGCACTAAAATATAGTGGGCACATCTCACAACCTTACAGCATAAATGTGACAGACAACATGCAGACAGACAGACAACAAAAATTGGTGGCTAGGCCTATAGGCGAAATCGCTTGCGCTAGAGCGATTTTGCCCAACAATAAGCCGAGCAAAGCATTCGTATAACGCCATGGAGTCCGAATATAGCCTACATGCAGAGGCGCTTGATAGTCGATTCAATAGTTTTTGAATTTCGTTTACAGGCATCGGTTGAGCTGCCAGCAGTGTTTGCGAGTTGCAAACGGACGGCGCGGCGACAGAGAATGCAGGTCGACTTGTGTTCGCTCTCGTTCTCGGCGCCATCAACAGAGGAGCGCGCACGAGATGACCGCAGGTGTTTCGTAAGCGAGTGAGGGCCGTCGTCTTGTAAGTGATGCGATCGATGCTTCACTGGCACCCAGTGTAGTGAGCAATGAGCACCGTGCGCAGCAATATTAAAAATACTAATAACAAGCTAATGATAATGACCATGTTTATTATCCTGTTACTACGAAAAAGCCGTGTTGTGTTAACAAAAGCCGATTTGCAGCTTCGTGAAAAACTTTCTGATACGCGATTTGGGAGGTCAGTGATATTTCTACGATTAGCTTCAAGATTAATGCTAAGCGGAAAGTTTGAAGCATGTCGGATATACCGCCAAACCGTAAGTAAAAAGGTGAATTTCAACGATAGAGTTACTTACCAGGTTTCTCATAAATGCACTGCCAGCACCTGTGCTGCGCGAAGGCGATCCTTTGCACACCAAACAGACAAGTGATACACGTAGAGTGATGTGCTTAATATCGTGGGTTAATGTAAGCCTACTGAATGAAATTATGCACAGCAGAAAACAACCATATTTCAGAAAATCTGTACGTAGATTTCGTTCTGCTGAAATATGTCCGTATCATACGCGATTATAAGGCCTCTTCCTTTTGAAGCATACACAGCTGAATTAAACTTATGGGTTACAATATAGCATCAATAGTAAACTCGACACCCACGCCAATGTAAATATTGTCCAGCGTTCGTCGAACGCTCGTCAAGCCAACTCGACGAGTGCTCGACGAACAAAAGTCTTTTGTTCATCGCAAAATGATAGCAAAACCAGAAACATGGCAAGTTAAAACACAATACAGAATTTATGCTAACTAGTATTCTATTCGATTACTTTTTACTGTAGGCTTTTAATGTAGTACGCCTGATGTCATATACGTACCATTAACTTCCACCTCGGCTTCCGTCATAATGGAATGTCAGCTACAACGGCAAAAAACAATAATTTAAGCTAAAAGATTAATTGCAACAATAGGCTACATAACATGCGTGATATACTGTATTACACCGTGTCACAGAAATTAAAACCACTTCTATTTTTATGATAAAGCTGGCAACTGCGGTCCGATTTGAACAATTCTTTCATTTTTGCCCTTAGTAATAAATTGTTGCCAAGTAGCTTAATCTGCCACTCGCAACCGAACAGAAAATAAACGAATGTAAAAAGATCCATGAGGTTAAAAACTTCAAGGCTGTCTATTGATCCATAAAAGCAGTAGACCATATCTTTGCTTAATATTGATCGATTTTTTTTAACTATTTCACTGGCACTCTTTGCGGAAAATTTGCGAAAAAATACCATTAAAGATTTTTCTACATATTAGCCACGTTCCATTCGACCAGTTAGCGTACGTGTCGTATAACTTCGTCTTACTGTTGTCTTTTTTTCCAGCATGGTTTACTCTCAATAACAACCGTATTGCCGTATTGTCGCAATGCCTATCCATACCAATCCATTTCTGTTTCCCTGACCACGCCGTCCATAATCCATGATATTATTATTATTATTATTTTGACGACGAATAATATACAGATAATAATTTTTTCATTGCTTACCTATAGAAGTATGTACACAGACCTCAGAGGCGACTTCAGACAGTCAAGAGCTGTAAACCTGTGGCTAAAGCCGGATGCACAATGATACTGCACAGCACTGCGGGTCGTTCGCTGTGCAGCGTGTGACATTAGCCAAGCAAGCCTATTAGTTAGCGTCGTCGTAGTCGTCGTCGTCACTGCTGGTATTGCAACGTAGTGAGAGATAAATGTGTAACCTCAATTGTGACGTTATGGAGTAGACCCCGAAGCCGCCTAATGGCGCCGCCACCGCCGCCGAAATTTATACGGCGCGTAAGCTTATACGCAATGCCTATAAAGTCGTGAAATTCATAGGTCAATAAATTTTATGGTACAATGCAGATGCCATGGCTTGGTCCCCTCTGTCCTCTAATAAACAGCATTCTGAAATTGATGACCGTCTAGACGATAACAGGGAAGATTATTAGAACTATCATTACTGTTATTATGCACACTTATAATGGTCAGTTCTTACATTTTAGGTTAGCATTGATAATTTGCGTTTCGTGTGTTCTTTGTCCGTTTTTCTATAAAAGTTAAATTTTGTGTTTTGTTATGTGTTTATGTGCTTCTAATTGTGCGTGCATTGCCTGGAAAGGCCGTACCCAAAGTGACCTACTCACTCACTCACTCACGCAGTGGGTTGGTAGTGTAACGATATGGTATTATACTTACAATCAAGAGGTCGCTGGTTCAACTCCCGGTTGGATCGCTATCAAGCGGTTACTACTTGGACGGGTGACTTTTTGCGGAAAGGTAAACCATTTCGGTATATAACCAACAACAAGTTCAACTCAGCTTTCCATCCCTCCTGGGTAGATAAATTGAGTACCGACTTGTCTGACTGGGGTTGAGTCGCTGCGCGTTCATCCGTGTCCGGCGGCAGGTAACACTGTGTGATCCCACATGGCAGGTGACGCTGCGTAGCTCTGAGAGGGGTTTGTCATGAAGAGCTGTATCGTACCTTTAAACGTCCTCAGCTGTATGCTGTTTTCCTGTTTAACTGTCTCTGCCTCTAGTCGATGTTTAACTTCATACACAACTGCAGGCTTGCCTTGAACACGAAACGTGGCCTACTATGAGCTTTGACCCGTGTAAACTGGACTATTTATTGCACGTTCATTTACAACAGTGCTGTATTAATGACTGCTTGGTTATACGATTATTCGTCTGATCTGTATGAGCTATGCTCTGTCGTATTCACGTTTGCTCGCAAACATTGAACAGTACACGTAAGCTCATCAGCATGTATCCGTGTAAACTAAACTGTTGCACGACTATTATACGGCTCTCCCAATAGGCCGCATTACAGGCCTTGCCCGTCCGTCCTTACTTTCGTCTGTCTGTTTGATCAACATACGGGTTTCTAAGTTAAAAACAAAATAACGTAAAAAGCAACATTAGCACGAACGTTCCCAGGGCAGAAGTAACCGATGTGCCAACTTTTGCTTAAAAAGTCAAAAGTTAAAGGTATGTCATTCGTGTGAGTATGGTATGCCAGCTGAAACATTTTTCTCATTGTATAGCCTACTAGGCTACTAGCATACCGGGCGCTGTATAAATAAGGCCTACTTACATAGAACGGCCGAAAGACTCGATATTGTAATAAAATGCTGTACGGTTGCAGGTATAACGACTTCAGACAAGACACAGATATTAGCAGTCACGTCCTTCGTCGTCGGACAATTACAATTTACAATCACATGACCTGAGCAAGCAAGCGCCACAGTGACGTGTGTTGTGATCTATTACCAAGCGCGTCTGCTGGCTGTGTGTATGCTCGTTGCCCGTTGGTGCTTGCTTACCACGATGGTCCGTCTATGCCTATTGTAGTCGCTCGTATTCTATACTCGTTGTCGGGCGACTGGCGTGCTGTTCTGTTCTGGCGTGCTGAGCATGCTATACGCGCGACTTGGTCGCTCGCTGAGTCAACGACGCATAACGACAACGTCGTCGCAGTGGTCGCAATGCAACAAAATCGCCGTATAACCAGCCCGCACTGCCACTACTGCTATGTCTTTACGTCTAGGTCTATATTGTACATAGTAAACTGCACAGACACGGTGAGTTGAGTTGGTGGCATACCACACAGTGACGCATCGACGCGCGCCATTAAAGCATTCACTAACAACAGTGGCCGGGCCGCATGCAGAAACCATTGTAACGATTTTATTAGGCCGCAGCGCATAGCCAGTATTGAATGAGTGAAACTACCGTTCTCCGGATGCAAAATCTCAGACTCCATCTTCTTCGATTTGTTGCAGGCGTGCAGCAAATCCAGAATATATTGATTGACATGTCAAGACGTTGTACAGCCTTGATGTTCAACAAGTCTACAACAAACTGGAGTACAGTGGAGTATAGGCTAGACTACTTTTCCATGTTTTGCAACACGAATTCTCATACAATTCATAGAAACTTCCGGTTGATGACATGTCACGCGGCAATCACTTTAGACACTTTTTGGGCCGACCGTTGAGCTGTAAGCTTAAAGGTCTGGCCCTTTGCTACGAGATGTCTGTCTGTCGTATGTCTGTAACGAAAGTGTTGTCTGTGCGTAACAGATGTATTGTGGCTAAACGGTTGGTCTTATAGGAAAACCTTTTACACGATTAAACCCCGTGTCAAGGCTCTTTGAGTGCAAAATTTGGAGAAACATTTTCAAATCTAGGATTGAATGGAGGGGGTAGAAAAAACGTGCGTTTTTAACCAAATAGTGGCCGTATCTAAGAAACCGTGAGAGATACGGCCAAGATGCAATGACAGGAAGTTTCATAAGCCCTTTTTCACGACGCAAAAATCATTGACTTTGGATAACCTTAAAGGGTCAGTACGCACTTTGCTATGCCAATCGTACAGTATTGCGGATGAACGGTAAGCCTTAGGACACATTTGCTGGCCTTCCGACACTCGCGTTAGTCGCTTACGGTCGGCCATCCCTAGCGACAGCTGGATTTCTTGTTCGATCTGGCTGTCGTCAGTAACCTTAACTTGGCCGTTGGAAATTTGACGAATGATGATAGGCTAGGCCTAGGCCTATATCTATCATACTTTAAGAGACGTCGTGATGTAAGCCGATACATTCAGGTTTGGTTCGAGTAGCCATATTCCTATTTTCGGTTGTCAGTCGTCTTCGAAATCGCCATCGAAAGTTGGCCTAGCATCTTTGAGATCTACGTGGTTAATTCTCTCAGGTTCGTAGTTGGAGAGACGCAAATTGACACCTAGGAGCTTTATGCCGTAAGTGCAACTGCAGGTGTGCGTTAAAAACAGAGCGGTGATTAATGTGTGTTATTTTTTGCATCTGTGAATGGTTACACGCTATTTTGCTCTAGTCAACCTTTCATAACGTTCGTTACACTAAAATGAAGCATGCACAAATAACACAATCAGAGCGCATATCATTAATCATCAACTCACGCGAACTCCACTTGCGGCAATTCGTCGTGGATTTGTTTGAACAAGTCCACAAAGATTGAAAGCTTATATTTTTACAATAGGCCCTACATCGTGTCCCTTGAACTGGTGCATACAATGTGTATGTCCGGTTGAATAAACATGATTAATTGATTGATAAAAATAGACAACAACAAATCAACGTAGACGGAGTTTGGTCTTCATCGAACTATGTGCACGGCTGTGACGACCAGACCGTTTATTCACGGTATAAAAGCGACGCCGACTTGCGTTCCAAGGAGACGTGATTTAATAGCCAAGTAAACGCAGCTACACTTAGGCCTAGCTGGCGACCGTTTCCGCATGCTTGGTCAAGTAATTGTCACAGTGACTCAGAAATGCTGAAATATTCTACTATTCAGTTACTGTCTACAACGACGCGCCCGTAAGCTATAAGCTTAAACGACCAGTACAAGAACACAACATTCGACATTACAAAGCCACGTTACGTCATAGCACCTGCCACTAGTGGCGATAACGTTATACAAAATAATTTATACCGTGAAGTAATTAGGCCTAACTGTCCATCGCACCGAACGGTGCCGTACAATGCTAGCAAAGAAAGCCAACGAGCTTTTATAAGTTGGCAAACTCTTTGCAGTGACGCACGAATGCACTCACCGACAAAAAATGCCTCTTCCCAACCGAGAGAATCCACGGCGAAAAATATTTGTAAAAAGTGCGTTCTTCTACGATTGTTCAGTTGCGGTTTGACAACTGTCTGTAATAAACGAATACACTATACTAGGAATGAAAAAGCTGAAGCAAGAATTTGCGGCGAAGTCGGTACGAATGAAAAACGAAGAGACGTCATCGAAACATCGACATTAAAGTGCAAACTCCACTACGTCGTCTTGTTGCGGACTTGTCGTTCGAGCATGCTGCACAATTCCATGCACAACAGATTGGAGCAAGTGGATTGTGGGCTTTACGACGCACTACTGGGTGGTGTCTAGAATAAAAAGTGGAGCATACACGTATTACGTAGACCCAACAATCGGACAGTTTTTGTAACGATTAGCCTCGATATTGCAGCGAAGGTTGGTCGCGTTGAATACTAGGTGGCTTGGAAGTGTAACGTTGGACTTACGATCGCGAGGTCCTTGGTTCGAATCCCGATCGGGACGCTAACAAGTTATTACTACTTAGATGGATGACTCTCCGTGGAGCACTGGAAAGGCAAACCATCTTGTTATATAACTAACACTGAGGTCAGCTCAGCTTTTCATCCTTTCGGGGTAGGGCCGTAGGCAAATCGAGTACCGACCTATCTGGCTGGGGTTGAGGCGGGCGCGTTTATACCTGTGTCGGGCGTCGTCATCAAGTAACACTGTGCGATCCCATATTCAGGTGACGCATCGTAGCTTTGTGTTTCCATCAGCCTGTGTTTAAATGTTCAACGCGACCACACTGATCAAGGCTAATCGGTTCCGAACGCTGTCTCGATCTGCACATGAAGCATGTGTGTGCGTTTTCATTCGCCACGCTGTGTATACAGTTCAGTCGGCAATGTGTTCGGAAAGGCCGCCAGTGGACGTGGTTCCACCAGCGCCAGTGACTACATCATCGTCATCATCATCATCACCGTCATCGATGTCAATGGTGATACGTCGACGTAAGTCGCTGACCGCCCCAGGCAGAGATCTGACTCGAGTGGACCTCAGCGTCAGTCGGCGTAGCTGAACGAGCTCACCGACCGAAGACGGCACAGCGACCATGCTGTCATTGCCCGCCAGTGACAGGCTAGTCAGACCTGACAGTTGACCGATGTCGTCCGACACGTCACGGATTAGATTCCGCTCCAACGACAGCACCTGTGTACAACACCAGCGCCTATGTTGCTTTAGCAGCCAACCATTGGCCTCATGGCAGAGACCCAGGAGAGTGGGAAAAGGGGCAATTAGAGTGGGGACAATTACCCCCACCTAAATTTTGAGCCGTCGGAAAATGTTCTTTTTGTCGGAAATTTTTGTCCAAAAATGCAAAATTTGAGTCTAATTAAAAACCCCGCTTAGAACAAATTTGGGGTTAAATTGAATAACCGGATAATCTTTTCTGTGCAAAAATTTGCGACTGTTTGTCGGAATTTTGCAATGTCCATCAGAAAATTGCATATTCTTGCCTCACCTACTTTTTTAACGCGCGACGCCGCTGCAGCAAACGCAGAACGCACCGCCGCGCGATGCGTTTATCTAGCTCTCTCTTCACTTACTTTATTTGCCGTTCTACAAACAGATTAGAAATTTAGAATATAAAATTACTGCCAAAGTTCTACAAAGCCATGGGCGCACATTGCGTGCAATCATTCCTCGAAAACGAAATATATATATATATATATATATATATATATATATATATATATATATATATATATATCGATAGGCTGATGGAAACGGAATTCAATGAATCTTTTGAGACGCGTGAGATGTAGCCACAAACGATGGATTGTATTTTGGTGGCAATCAGGATCAGAATGCGGACGTTTTGGATATGTTTCTCTGCAAAGAACATTTCTATCGTGTATATGTTATACATAGCCTCATTGTGAAACTTCGTAATAGCACATAGGCCTAGCCAGCGGTAAAAAAAACACAAAGGATATGAAAGGTATACGAACTGCTAACAGAACTAGACCAAAATTAGTTGAAAGCTTAAATTCGCAGCCCGTGATGGCAAACGACCCACGTTCTGGGCACAAGATTCTGACACCTTTGCTGTTATTTTTACACGTTCCTGCAGTATTAGAACTTATAAATGCCCCGTTAAAGTAACCTATACATTCGTTCACCATCATCATCATCATCACCAGTTTCTTGGACAGAGAATTGGTCGCCAGGCACGGGCCTTCAAATCACGTTTAGACCCTAAAAGTCGACGTGTCGACAGACAGTGGTTAGACCTGCAGTTGTGTACAGCGAAGCACTCCGGGTGGGATGGTCGTCAGCAGGTTGTCATCGAGCACCAGACGACGCAGTGCCGGCAGAACACAGTCCACCGACGAGATTTCGTTGTTAGATGCGTTCAGCTGTTCAAGCGCCGGCAGGGCGGACAGTTGCATGGGAACGTGACGAAAACGATTGTGAGAAATGAGCAGAGAACGCAGACGGCTAAGATGAGCGAACGACGCCGGAACCTTATGTATATACAAACGCACACGAAGTGGTCGATGCATTTCAGCAGAGCGTCGTCGGTTAAAAAGCAGGCGGGTCAGAAAGTTGCAATTTTCCGACGGACACTTAAAATTTTCGACAGAATTATGACATGCAGCTGCAAATTTCCGACAGAAAAAATGTTAAGTGCTAAAATTTTTAATTCTACTTCTAGATTTCTCTAAAATAAAAAAAAAATTAGCTTCAAATTTTGTATTTCTGGACGAAAATTTTCCAACACGAATATTTGCCGACATCCAAAAATTTATGGGGGAGGAATTGCCCCTTGCCCCCGGCCACGACGCCACTGCATTTCAGAAGTATTCAACTTCATTAATCATAGTATTTGTTCTATACCGTAGTTTGCATGTATAGAATTCGCTGCTTTTTGGCGTAATAAGTGCTTGGTTGATTGATTAACCAATAAGGAACCGCAGTTACCGTGCATCTCAGCTACAAAGATCACAGAAGACTATACCATCGTGACAGTAACGAGGTCACGTGATCTTAAAATATTGAGGGAGATGCCTGCCAAATTTACCTAAACGCTGCAAACAGTTAACAGTCAATGAACGAACCGAGTGACAATCCAGAAATTTTTTTACAACAAAAAGGTCAAAGTGATTCCGTACCACAAAAGCGGTTTCGTATAAAACACCCGAGTCCAGATAGATACAGTATGCGGAGCTTGTGTGTTTGCGAATTGTCAACGTGGTAAACCCAAAGCTCGCCTTCCACGGAACAATCGGGGCCCATGTTAAATACGATATTTCTTGGGTATTTGTAATGCTATCAGCGATGCCGCCTAAACAGCAGTGGCGCTACGCGGCATCAAACACGTGTGCATCGAGCCGTAATGTTTCTAACGAATCACACGTATATAAATCTAAGGTTTCCTCCAAGCTTTTTAACTTGCTTGAATACCGTACCAAACCACCCGTCACACTACGTGTGATCTAGTTGACAGCTGCTTAAAACCATTTGCTTATGCGTCACCTAATCGACTGGACGTAAAAAACGAGCAAAAATTAGACATAAATTCATCGTGACACACAAATTTATGTGTTTCGCGCTGTCACATTTTATCGTTTATTTGCAGTATGTTTTATTGTTAACACAACAAAAACGTTTTAAACTTAAAATATTTAAAATAAGCGTCTTTAGATCTACGATAGATTCATTTTGTCAGATCCCGCTTGTGTAACACTTTTTGTACGCAGGTCAGTCCTAGCCTAAATTTGTAGTTTTTCAATATGTACATCTATACTTTCTAAAGAGACTGTTTTTTAATATTAACTAAAAGGCAGTCATAGCCTGCAGGTACCTCCGCCAAGGCAATGTTATTCTCCAGGTGGCGTCACCATATTCACTTTGCCAGCAGTTTCCTTATGCCCCCTTTAACGCAATGGTAACGAAAATTTCAAAGTGATCCAGAATCCAGGATTCCTTTCGAATCACCCCCAAAATTTAATCACTGGTAGTTTGTGCCATGGCCGACATAACCTCAAAATTTCAGAAAGATCCGTCCATAACTTTTTGAGTTATCTTGTACACACACAGACAGACAAACAAAGTCCGGCAAAAACATTACCTCCTTGGCGGAGGTAATAGCAATCATACTGCAACATAGGCAGACCTATTGCAGCCAACAAACATTTCTCTGGCTGCGTCTTGCCCGAAAAACATTGACCATGAAATGCAAACTTAACTGGCGATTATTGTGCGTTAACTTAAGCTAATTTAGCTATCATAATTAGCAAGTAAAATAAATACGTACTCAGTTATTATGTAATTACACATGCTATGGGTAGACTATGCAGAATAATGGAATAACTACGAGACAGGCGTGAACGTACGTAGTTGTACCCAGAGAATAAAATCTGAAAAGTTGACGTCAATTAGTGCGCGATGTTTTTGAACAGAATTGGGACAATGCTCTAAGTGTCTGTACAGAACGGTGATGCGTGGTAGCCTATTATATACCGTGGTCAGTCTGTTGGCGGAAGCTCGGAGGTGCTTGAGGCTGCCCAGCTGTCCGATGCTGTCTGGAAGCACTGTGAGGTTATTGGCGCTGACGTCGAGCACCGCCAGCTCGGACAAGTCACCGATGGACGCCGGAAGTTTGGTCAGCTTGTTGGAGGCACATTCGAGCGAGCGAAGTCGCATCATCTGCCCCAGGCCGTCCGGCAGAGAGCGCAGTGCGTTCCCCGTGAGTACGAGCGTTGTCAGACGAGACATGCTGTGAGCAAAGTGTCTCGGTAGAGTGTCCAGCAGGTTGTGACTGACGTCCAACGTCTCCAGTCGACCACACGATCCTCCTCCGTCCAACGCGTCGACCGACCGCAGCTGGTCCCTCGTCAGACTCAGCGCCACCAGTCTGGGCAGCAGGCAGTGCGACCACGATCCGGGTACCTGCTTCATCGGTGTCCACGTGACCGACAGTGCCTGGAGGCTGGTCAGCTGGGGGGCGTGTCGGCTGAATGACGTCATTATGTCGTCACTGGCGTCCTCGACGTCCAGTCGCTGTACGTCCATCAGCTGACTCCACGCAGCACCGGCACAGTGGACATCACCGGTCAGGCGTGCACAACGCACCTGACAGCCGCCATCTTGGATCACGTGGATAGATACTGGTGGCGAATGTATACACGCCAGGCCGTGCAACGGCGTCGACTTCCGCCGGTCTACGGTCGCTGTTACACGCACGCGTAGCAAAAATAATACACAAAATATCGTCGTAGTCCACCGCCAGATGTGCGTTGTTAATGGTCCAAAGTATACCGGACTTTTTTGCCGAACGCTGGAGGAATCGCCCTTGATCGCTAAGTTGTCCGATTTTGGATATCGCCATCCGTTTCGGAGATATTGGCGATCAAAGTCTGAAGTTGTCCAAAATCGCCCAAATTTTGCACGATTTTGGCTTTAATTTGGGTGGCAAAGGGCCTAATATTTGGACGTAATTTTTTAAAGCGCAACCAGCTATCGATCATGAGGCAAAGTTTTACGACGATAGACCGCGAAAGCTCGGAGATATCGCGTTGGAAAAAATAAAATATAAAACATCAGCAGTTAAGTTCCTCTCCACTCTTCCCCTATTTCTTTCCCTCCTTTTCTCTACCTTACCCTACCTTCTCTGCCATTTCTCTCCCCTTTTTCCTTCCTCCTTTTAGAAGTAGGACCCCCTAAGGGCTTGGGGAGCGCTCTGCTCTTTAAGCGGTGTTAGGGCAGAGCCATAGCCGAAATCAAATTAAGTGCATTATAGCAGCAATATATGAGATCTGATGGCAACAATTTTGATTATTTTTTTTACTGAGTCCCAAATAAATTTTTAACAAAAAAAACTGATTTTGGGGTCTGCTCCCTGGGCCCCTTTATTTACGCCACTGGCGTATAGCCAATAGATAGCTATTGTGGGGTTGATACGACCTCGCAGACGTCTTCGCAGTGACAGAGTGCGCATGATCGGTCGTTCAGATCTCAGCATCTCGTCCGTCTGAACGTCTTCTTCGATGCCTCCTCTTCCTCGGTCGTCCGCGTCGCTCGCCATCATAATCTGCAGCTATAGGCCTACAGCATCTGCATCCAGCAAGCGTGCAACACTAATTAACCAGTGACATCGTGGCCCGGATGGCAGGGGCGATTGCCCCGTCCCTAAATTTTGGGCTGTCGGAAAATTGTCAAAAAGATCTTCTGGTGGGAATTTTTTGGAGGAGGGGGTGCAATTTTGACGCAAAATTGAAATTCTGAGTATCTCAAATCTCCTCTGACGGAAAATGCAACTTCCTGCCGCGCCTCCTTTTTAGCCTGGTGCATACTGTGATCGAGACTATAGCTGCACAGTGTGTGGTCGCTAGCTAGCAACCGCAATCAGACCATATAATCATCTGAACTGGGCCTGCTGGACGTCATTTCACATCCGTGCAGGCTGCACCTACCAAACCGAACTATACGCTTAGACTTGCCTGTATTGGGCGTAGCGATTAGCTTGAGCCTATTGTAGTAACCTACATTTAACAGAGAAACTGATACTGTAACCTGCATGCATGGTCTAACGTAAAACATAGGCGATACGTCGCATGCACTGTCTGCGGTATCCACTTGAAACTGCCACAGATAAGTCCACGAAATGCTCGCGTGTTCTATAGCAGAGAACGCTGGAAATTAGAACAAGCTTGTATTCTGTTGCTAGACGGCAACCATGCAGAATGGTACTCAGTCGCATCGTGGCATGAAAGCAACTAAGGAAAGGGCAATTGCTCACCCCAAATTCTTGGCTGTCGTAAAATTATCTTGTCGGAAAAATTCACTGTTGCCCAAAATGCAAAATTTGGGGATGAAAACGGAAATTTTGTGGAAAATCTGGAGCAAAAGTGGAATTTGAGCACATATAATTTCCCCTTCGGCAATTTGCAGTGTATGTCGCAAAAAAGTGCAACTTCCTCTCACGTCTACTTTTTACGCGCGTCTTAGGCATTGTCTAGGCGTCTGTCCGTCCGGGTGTCTGTCACGCTCTGCAACCTTATCAAAACGGTGCAAGCTAGAACCATGAAATCTCCACTGTGGGCTGCCCCAAGAACTTTTAAGTGTCTTGTGACAAAATTTCGTGCCGCTGGGTGAGGTGGTTCTCCTCGAGCAAGGGCCTGAAAGAAGGGTACCTCTATAAGTTCCCATTTCACCGCTATTGGCTCGTCTAGCGTGAAAACGGTCGCAGATAGGCACAGACATGCCGCTCATCATAACAATCACTAGTGACGAGCTGTTTAGAGGTATCAACATCAATGACCTTGAACAACCCTAAACCCCCTTTCCTTCCCCCTCCCCCCAAAAAATACGGGGTTTAGTGCGATTTCGGGCTGCAACACACCCTTCAAGCGTGAAATGCGACAAAACGGATGAAGATAAACTAATACAACCTGCGAACAGGAACTGTCGCGCGTCTCATGAGCTTTGCTCAAATTACTTGTTTCAACCACGACCCCGCTGACGATACTTACCCGGTTAGGCTGCATGTAAAACGGCCTATACAGGGTCTACTGTATTCAGTTGCAGTAGCAGGCAGGATATACACGTGAAATTATTCGCGTTGACATCCTGGATGCTGTGAATGTAGCCTACAGGCAGATCACATTCACATCAACGCAGTGCAGGGGTAGCTGACGAGTATTGTTAACACTGCGCAGACACGTGGGATATATACGCCGATAATAATCTGTATTTATCTGCATTTCACGTCCAGCTTAGCATTTTCGCTACATTCCTGCAGTTTCGTGCAGTTTCGAGACTTTTGCTACGTTTTTGCGTTTTTAACATCTTGTTTTCATTTTGTGTAGGCTCCCTACATTTTCTATATTAAAAGAAACGTGTACCGAAAATTCTATTAAAAAATTCGAGAAGCACTTATGAAACCATCACAGAAACGAATTTATAAGCCGCACGCAGGTATGCCTATTGGTTTTGTGATAGTTTGCTTAGTTAGTCTAATGATATGACCACAAGGTTGAATTGAAATTGAATAAAGTTCTTTCTCTCCTCTCTCTCTGTAGGCTTATCTCCTCAGTTCTAGCTGTACTGCACCTACAGCATTACATATTATTAGCAAAAGGTTGAACAAATTAAGGCTAACGTTTTTTATTCAACGTTTATGAACAATTTTTCCAGTCACGTTTTAAAGGACTTTTAACGTTTTTTTTTTATTCAACCTGAAAGGTTTTTTTTACATCTATGCAATGCACAAGCGGCATATTTTGCAATGCATTATGCAGCGTGTGACACAATGTAACCTACACAACATATTGTAATTTGTAATACTGTGCGACTGATTGTAGGAAAAAGTTACGTTACGGGACGTTATTTCTACGGCGCTTTGTGGTTCTTTTAGTGTTCACACGAACTGATATTAACAAATTTTTCTCGGCTAGCCGCGATTTTCGCCGCGGCGGCGGCTTCGCAAAATCACGGCGCGGCGGCGGCGGCTAAGTTGGCGGCTCCGGCTTAAGGGTCTACTTTTAACCTACTTTTCACGATGTATGCTAGGCCTCTACTTGCTGGCAGACCTCTTGTTTGAAATTGCCTTCAGCTGCATTCACGTTTGAACTTCTAGACACCACAAGGTCACTAATAACCATGTGACTCTACACTACAGAGTGGGCCATAAACGTGGCAATTTACTTATATCCATAGGACTTTGCCAATTACTGATCAATTTTCAAAATTCTTTCACTGGCACACTCTGCAGACAATTTGCAATAACATGATTATTACGAGGGTCGTTTCATAAATAAGTTACAAAATGCCGCCATTCCATTAATTTTTTAACTATGAAAAGTCTGAAATATACGTTTTGTAGAGAATTTAATTCTTAATACTAGATGTGAGTTTTGTTAAAATGACGTTAGTATGACGTCATTTATAAATACTAAATAAGACGACGTTGCTACTGAAATTGTCCCGTAACGAACAGAATGTTTTTTTTTGTTTTGTGGGCAAAAATGCTTAATACAACTCTGATTCATTTTGAAATGCATGCATCCAGTATATCGCGACAGTGTTTTACAACGCAAACAGTATACTTTTGATGTAAGAAAATGGTAGATGAGCAGAAATTTGCATAAAGTGCGAAGGTGCAATCAGTCGTTCGTCAGTGGCTGGAAAAGCAGCCAGCATCGTTCTTTGCATTGGGCACAAAAATGCTTGCTGACAAAAAAGACAAACGTTTGAACAAACTCGGATGATATGTTAAAAAAACGAAGCAATAATGTTTAGCGTTTAAAGAGGTGACAATAACTTCTTGAGTTTGTTTATTTTTTCTCGCTCCTATGCTGTTTGTCACTTGTGAGTTCGATTCATTACTGGTGCGAAAATAATACACAAACACACTGTGTTCTATAAGCTGATGACATCAGAATAATGACGTCATCATCCAAAAAATTTCCGCCTATGTTCAGAATTAATTTCCATAAAAAACGTATATTTCGGATTTTTCATATTTTAAGAATTGATGAAATAGCGCCATTTTGTAACTTATTTATGAAACGACCCTCGTACATATCCCACCACACTGTAACTGCGTCTCTACACTACATTGTGAAATATCAATGAAATATGCATACATAACGATAATAACAAAGACAAAATTAAAAAAAAGACACTTCAGACCAACATTGCAGTAAATGGTTTGTATAACACTTACACAGCCTAGTGTCATACGGATCATTCATCGCAATATTGGTCTGAAGTGTTTTTTTTCATTTACCTAAATTTTTGTTATTATCATTAGTTTTCGCTTACACTTACATTTACCGTGTGGTTGGATCTATAACAATCACATTATCGCAAATTGTACGCAGAGTGTGCTAGTGAAAAAATGTTGAAAATCGGTCAATAATTGGCAAAGATATAGAACAAAGTAAAACGCCACGTTTTTTATGGCCCACTGGGTAGCTCTGCAACAGAAACATGTTCGTCCAATAGGCATACTTCTATCGGTTCGCTTCTCTGCGAGTGCTGAAATAAAATAATTTTTTTCACTAGCAGAGTACTTTAGTTTGCATTTTGTTATCTTACGTTAGGCCTACATTAAGCACTATGCAGTGAAACTAAGCCTATGTTATGTTTCTTATTCATCTCTGAGCTTTCGATGACATCAACATCAATAATTTTGAATGACTGCTCCAGAATATCTCACAGTATCAGTGGACTATGGAGCTACTAGCTGCCCTTGCTAGGTAGGTGATCAAAGATGAGATTATTGGTAAAAAACCAACGATGAAATAAACATAAACGCCCGTTTTCATAGTCATACTGTACAACAGCAATTAACAATCCTAGTGACCGTTAACTGAAAAACGTTGCTCGTGCAAACTGCCAAACTTCAAATATTTCTATACTACGAGTTCAATGATTACCATCAGTAATGCACAGACATATGCTTAACTGCAAGCACAAACTGTTCATATTTGCAGCATCTGAGACAAACAGCATTCAAATGTAAGCAGTGAATACACTCTAGATACGGGCGAGATTTTGAACAGCAAACACAATTTGTGAAATACTGAACTCGCGCCGACAAAAATGAACCAAGAAATCCACACGAAAACAATAGCATAAAAACAATGTGCTGAATTATATTAATTATTTCGCTACGAAAATCAGAACAAACACAAACCACGATAACAGATACAAGAACAGTTAAATAAACAATTCGAGATGGCAATGTTCTGATGGCAACTTAAGCAAGCTTTAGAGCTGCAATGACCACGAGTCATACCTTAAGAGCAGTAAAAACCAAGCTGAAATACACACGTTGTTTAGTTCTGTTGCATATCGTATAATCTGTTTTATATGCGTCTTTCGACAGTAACTGAAATTCAAAAACACAAAATTCTTTACAACACACAATATTCAGCAATATTGCTCTAGTATACTGTAACCGAAATATCCAGCCATGTTGTAATATTTCCGTGACAAGAAGAGATGTCAGTAACGACATAAAATGCGGCCATCCATCCATTAAATTAAACATTATTTAACGCTGCTATTCTGCAATAAAACTCGCAAAAACTACTTAACACTAAATGCAGCATTTGGACGAATTTGTAAAGGACACGATAACTACAAACGTGCATAAAACAAATAGAATTAATCAACATAATTGCAAATAACTGCAAAAAAAATTTGAAAAAATCAGAGTGCTATAAAAACAACAAACAATAATAATAACAAATGACAATAAAGCTAATTGGTGCATAATCAATCAACAAGATTAAGCCAATAATAAACACAAGAGATGTAATCTTGGTACGTTATATACTCACAAAATAAACTACATTTCTGAGTTTCCTGTGCATTATAACTTCACTTGCCATTTGCCATTTAGTTGGTCCAATTTCTGCAGCTACTCCAAGAAGAAACATATCCTCCAAAGACAGCTTTATTTGCAAAATGTCCACAGAATTTTCAATGACCAAAAAGCCCAAACAACAGTTTAAAGTATTCTAAGCACTAAGAAGAGTAAAATCAACCTTGAATCACTTGTTGACATTGCCACTATTACATTTATATTAATAAAATACATGATTATGTACTTGCATAGTAATTTGTAACAACGTAAACGTATTCACATTTTCCTCAGTCACAAATAACAACAATTATTAGCACTAGATATTTTTAAACTCAATGATCTATGCTAAAATCTTATAAAATAAACTGAATCTTAAAATAATTTGTCAACCCACGCATACACACAATGTGTTATGCAATGTGGCATAATATACGAAACTATTCTAAATATTAATCACATTTTCATGTCACAACTGGCAGCGACCGACAACAAGAACACATATTAATTAATACAACATTCATTAATTAATTCAACGAACCTTCCACTGTGCTTACAAATGATACGCACACTTAATCACAGGAGAAATGTCTACTTCCCTTCCATTACAACAGCAGTCACTCTCAACTACATCGTTCTACCAAGACAGGAACCCTTATTACCGATAGTCGCAGAGATGGCACCGTCTGCAAGAGGCCACAGACAACACAAATATGTTTGTGACACCGAAAGTGCAAGGGAGTAACTGTGAGAAAAATGAGGGCAGGAGGTCTCTATCATGGCCCCGTGTAAAGACGGAAACGCATGCAAACACAGCACGACTCCTACACAAACGAGAGCGAAAAATTGTGGCACAAACACTACTGGTAGTCAACTAGCGTCAGAACATTTGGCTGGCCACTGAGAATGCACACCGTACAATAATGTCACTGCAAGCACACAACAGCGTAGACTAACTTGCATGCTAAGCTAACCGATCAGCACCATTTACTTTCATTCAATTACCCATCAAATAAAGCCATACTGCTAGAATACTGTACCAGTGGCAAGCCTAGCACAAGCCAGCCATGTTAAGATCTCTTATGATTGAACACACACTGAAAAGTTATTATTATGCACAGGGCACAAAGTCTACAATGCAAACTGAAGTCAAAAAACTCTTATTGTCAAATATTGCTGTGTAGCACCAGAAAACCACAAACAGAGCACGCCGGCAGATAACTAAATATATTGATCGACAGAGCCATCGGTTCACTGCAGGTGGTATTCAAACTTCGGTTCTATGACAGCTTTCAGTTCAACGATTAACAAAGATCTAGAAAGAACCAGTAATGTCAGTGTAAGCAAAACTTCCAAGACATTTAAATAGCCCACTTTGTTTGACAACAGCATAAACTGCATTTGCAACAGATTACACGTTTTTGTATCAAGCACATAGCAAAATCGGCTGCAAGCTTACGACTTAAGTCAATCACTAACACTCACACCAGACAGTGCTGGATCACATACAATGAATGGCACTTGTAGAATTGTCATCATCTGTGTATGTAATTATACAACCATCATCTAACAACAGCAGCAGCATCACTTAGTGCATGGCCCAGAGAAACCGACCTGCTCACTTTCACACATACATAACTTCATCACGCACTGACCAATTTTCAACATCTTTCTACTCGGCACATCAATCATAAACTTGAAATACTGGTACACTAAAAGTCACATTACTCGCTTATTCTATTCCATATTTCACAAGGTAGTGCAATGACATGTTTTGCACGTTACAAGATCTTTGACTGCAAATTCACTATAAAGTATAATAGTGAAAGGACTGGGAAAATAGGTCAGTTATATCTGATGCAGTTATGACAAAAATTCAGTGGCTTACTTCTCACTGGGCCACACTATATGTACACTACATCTGCCAGGTAGGCTATTCAGTTTATTGCCATTCCCATGATGCATTTAAAAGTGTGTTCCTTTTCCTCTCATAACTGCCACAATGCCTCATGTGAAACATTTGTATACGAATTCAATGTTACTATACTTAGAAACATATACTCGTTTTGCATGAAACACTGTCAAAACACATTTTGGCATGCATTGTGGGAATTGTGATGAAGAAAATGATGAGCAGCGTTACTAGAAGTTCAAAGAAGGTCGGCAGGTGATCAGAAGGAGTTCTGAAGTGGTCGGCTAGCTATTAGAAAACGTTTTGAGCAGATCAGCAGGTAGTGCTACTAAAAAAGAGTTCTGAAGAGGTCGGTCCTGAAAAGGTCGACTGGCAAGCGACTACTTGAATGATTCTGAAGAGACTGAATGGCTACTGGTTGTTAGAAGGAGTTGTGAAGTGCTATTAGAATGAGTTCTGCAAAGGTTGGCTGGAGGTCGGAGTCTCCGGCCAGTTTAACTCTGCACGTTCCTCCTCGCTGTCTGGTTCGTCTGTATCGACCTCGTTGTCCGGCGGTGGAGTCGACGTACGAGAGACAGATGGCGACGTCGGCTCTGAGGGAGGCTTTGGCATCTTCTGCCATGAGTCCTACAAACATCCAACAAACCACGATCCAGACATCCACGTGAATACACACAAACCCAGTCGGCTTTATTGTGCAAACCCACCCTGAACTCAATCTAATATGCTGCCCATCTCTCTATCAATGCTTTCGATGGCTCACGTGTGTCGGGAAGAGTCACCTACTGCACACTGTGCACAGTGCATAAGGTTTGGCAATATCTCTGCTTGACAGTTAAACACTATGCCTCAAGGTCATTTCATCATCCTATGTCCTTGACCTCTGATGACCTATCATTGATCTTTGTTCCTTGATGTACCAATGACAAAAATATGGTGCAAATCTATCAATATATAAAACAGATATAACAGAAAGATTGGCCATTGACAGCAATATTAACAAAAAGACTGGATGCGGCACATCACAGATGGCAGAGCAGCATACTGGGCATCTCTTGGAAAGACAGGATAACAAACGTTGAGGTCAGAACCAGAATCGAACAACAAACCAGACGACTTCTCTAGCTTGGACATGTTCTGCTTATGGACCATCAGCGCATACAACAGCAAGCACTGTACCAGTAGGGAATGCATTCCCGGACCCCTTTTTTCATTCCCAGGAATTCGGGAATGGACATTTTTATTCCCGGGCACCCGGGAATGACGTTTACAGCACTAATGCTAGCGCAGAGGCGCCCCACTGCACTAGCATTAGTGCAGTAAACGTCATTCCCGGGCGCCCGGACTGTGACGTCGATGTCTCTGCAGGTGAAGGTATTGAAGATGCTATATCCAGCCTTGTGACAAGACGCCATACACATTTCCTG
>Ga0209367_1002885_pt1 | contig 23013 bp, 11 predicted proteins | sample WorMetLIZISLAND2_FD_187412 | JGI IMG/M metagenome (GOLD analysis project Ga0209367, IMG submission 187412) | Marine gutless worms symbiont microbial communities from Max Planck institute for Marine Microbiology, Germany - Olavius geniculatus... ... | reverse complement strand
GGCTTAGCCGATATAAGACTTTACGCCGGAAATTTTAGTTAACGAGCCGATACTTCTAAAAAAGTTTGGCTTATAGGGGGTCTATATTCTGTGCTTCGTTTGGCTGTAAAATGCATTGTGTCTGGCATTTTTCAGCTAAAGAAGAGAGCCGCCAACCAGAGTTTTGCGGATCCTGAAATTTTGGCGTTCGCGTACGCACTGCACATGCACACGCACGCACGACTACATGATAATGTTAAAAATCGACTGAACCCCCGGAACAGGCTTAACCAATGTGGCATCTGCAAAAACTGCAAATACAACTGGAATTTTGTGGTGTTATTGTTACTAGAAAATAGACACGCAGAATGCTTGCGGACGCGCGTCCCGTCCGCATATCTCTGCCGCTGCAAGGCCAACTGCGAATGGGGGCCCGATTTTAATTCCGCTCGAAAACGATGCGGAAATTACGCAGACGTGACGTCAACAGCCCGACGCGTTTGAGACAATATAAACGGCAGGAGTTGAGCTTCATTTAATGAACGCTATTCGAACCTGACTTAGGTCTATGCCCCCCTAGAAGTTGTAGGTCTAATCGCTTTAATACGATTCAGTCGAACGTAAGTTTGCTGAGCTTTCTCGATAGATAATTCTAGTGAACACGACTAACTTCTATTATAGTAGTAGGCCTACTGTAGTTGTGTTGGAGAAAGTTGGTGTGACTGTTTTTATAGGGGGCGTTTTCGTGTCTATTACAGACGTGAAACGGTTTACTAGGTGATATGGAGATGCAAGTCGGCATGTTACAAGTCGTCATGCTGGCCGTGTTGCTAACAACGCTTTTCTTTGACTACTCAGTCGCCACTTACCACCACACCTGTGTGACACGCTGACGAATGAATGCGTGAGTGCGGATGAAGGAACAAATGTACGAACGTACGAACAAACGAAGGAAGCAAACGAAGAATGAATGTATGAATAAATGTATGAATGAGTGAACGAACAAACGAACGTCAGACGAACCAACAAATCACCAAACGAAGGAACGAACAAATAAAAGAATAAATGCTGGTAGGTAGCCTACGCACGACCAACGAATGAACGAACGAATCGAACGAACGAACGAACGTGCAAGCATGCGACGAAACGAACGACTGTCCCATCGCACCTGCGTTATACGCTCGCGAATAAATGAACAGATGACTGAATGAGCAAATAATGAATGAGCGAGCGAACAAACGAACGAACGATGTCTCTCGCACCACACCTGTGAGACTAGCGACTTCTTTCTGGACAGTCCCCGTCGCGGTGTCTGCGGAGAGCGCCTGCGACGTACACTCGCATCTATCTGTGATCATTACTACGGCAAACGTTCGCAGTCGGTTTCTGCTATCGCTGGTGTTGCCGGTATGTCAACTGCTATATTATGTGTATTATACTCCCTAGCTTCAATACATAGTGACGACCAGCGGTGTGGTCGTGAGTTAAAAAATTAGGCTTCAAATTTGCTTCCGGTTCCCGTAAACATTCCTGACGCAACTTGCCATCAAATCATTATTCAATTTTCCACCTCACCCAATGTCTGCTTCTTCACTATCTAGGGAAAACGACCAAGCAAAATAGGCCTATGCGTTGAAATATACAAAAAAACATGAAAAACATTCCCAACATTATTGATCGTAACTTGAAGCATGATTATCAGATTTTAATAATTTTTGGCACAAATATTTCGGATAACTGACTATTAAACATCCTTGCCTCCCTAAAATTGTTTTTATTCATCCTCGATCGTAATTTTTTTGGAAGTTATTAGTTTGTTTAAAATTTGTTTAGGCCTAACGTTAGGAGGCAGGAAGTATAATTTTCCGACAGCTGCAAATTGGTAGGCGAAATCCTGCAAATTTCCTACAGACCTACAGATAAAATATGAGTGGTACTCAAAATTTTAACGCTTCTGTTAAATTTCCCCAAGTGAGGGCTGACCCAGTCCGTCAAATATGCTAGACCATCCTGTCTGTGCTAGCGTACCGACGCAAGAGCCATTGTTTAGTTTTCGGTCTATGCGTATAATGAGCGCAAACGACGACAGCAAAACCGGGATGGACATGGTTTTTACCCAGGATAACCATTTGCCAGTCACCGATCTTTTAAACACATTGCTGACGGATAGACAGAGTTGTATTGTTGAAAGTTTGTAACCAAAAATGTTAAATTTGGTGCCACAGAGTATTCTACATCCAATCACGCTATTTTGAGGACGAACATTTCAAAATTTTCTAACGAAGGGACACTGCCCCTTCTCTATTCTGCTCCCTCATCACGGAGGGAAACCCCCCTCCGGCTTCGACCTTTGACGTACGGTACGTGCCTTCACCCGCTTTGCATGTAAAATAGCTTTTACCGCCGCTATTTCAAGTAGGCCTAGCCTATAAATCGTGTTTTTGTCGTTTCAGCTGCTGAAAGCAAAAAGTCGATGTCGAACTTTCAAGCGAACGACGTGCAAACTCCAATACTTGGTAGTAGATCAAGAAGTCCGTTCCTGGCGGCATCCGTAGCCAAAGCGTTCTCACGACAGCGCCGCTATCGCCCGCAGTCGATCGTCTGCGAATGCTGCATCTATTCGTGCGAAATTGCGGAATTCTTGACCTATTGCTGACGCGGGGCCCTACTAAGCTGGCATGAAAATTCTTGTGTTTACGGCTGCAGTCTCAAAATCCTGTTCGCTTTCGAATTTTCTGCTATAGAGAAAAACGGTTTGCATTTAATGATTTTAGTCTGACATATCACTGACATGCTGCATAGACCAACTTTTTTACTTTTGTTCTCACGGTACGGTGGGCTACGTTCTATTCAGCATGTCACTTGTTTTTATGAGTTGCTGTGTCATTAAATAAAAATTTAAAAAAAATAAAAATTATATCTTTCGTCCCTATACTTTCTCGCCAGACTGCAACCGGAAGCACAAATCTTTTTTAGGTCTAACGACACATATAGGGCATGTATCCGGTTTCACTCGTTTATGGCATCATCCGTGACAACGGTGGGAAGAAAATTGCAATTTTCCAACGACACTGCAAAAAAACGACAGCGAACTAATAGCCTACCTGGTATCATCCAATAGTATTAAAACAAAAACTTTCATTTTCTACTATCTCCACACGTTAGCTCAGATTTCTTGTTGACCGAAGCTTTGGTACGATGTATAATGTATCATCGGTCTATCGTCATCTGTCTGTAACACACAGATTGCGGCTGAACGGTAGGTCGGTCTTAAGGGAAAACTTATTACACGATTAATTAGCCCAGTGTGACGACTCTTGATCACTAGAAAAATTTCAGCGATCTAGTGCAAAGGGAACATTTTCAAATTTGGGGTTGCACAAAGGTGAGGTAGGAAAAACAAGAAATCTGAGCGAGTGCTGTTTGAAAAAGCAGACAAAGTTTGACAAACAGAAGATTGAGAAGCTCTGAAATTTGTGAAGAACTCACTGCACAGTACCATGAGACTGAGACGAGACCGTCAAGTGATCTGACGAAACTTCTCCAGCTTTTTAAAAAACCAGCCTTGAATGGTCAACATGAAAATGACAGTAAATCAAAATATTAATACTATACAAAAACAGAACTGTGACCAATAACACAATAACAACAAATTCTGTGTTGCACACATACATGTATTATGTATTTACGACGTTTGTACGACGCCAAAATTTGATAAATACAAAATATACGGTATCATAAAAGTAATTAACTTAATCGATAAGTCAAGTAGAAAAGGGCCACACTTGTTGGTCCAACGTTTACGCATGTTTCAGTTTATTTTTCACATCTGATTTGCCCAAAATGCTGTAGAATAGTTAAATTTTCCTATCTAAAGTGTCTGTAGGCCTACCCCGCTTGAGACAAAAGCACGGTCAGCACTGATGCACATCAAATAAGCTATGGGAAAAGAAAGTTGCAATTTTCCCACAGGCAGCTGCAAATCTCCGACAGAAGAGATATCGGTGTTCAACATTTTTCACTTTGCCCATAAATTCCGACAGAATGGGAGATTTCCAGCCTCACGTTTTGTATTTTTAAAGAAAATTATCCAACAGGCAAAAATTAGGCGGGGGCACTGTTGTCCTTCCCCAGCAATGACTCTGACGACTGTAGTCATTAGAACCATATTCTGATTACTAAAAACAAAACAAAAGTCTTGGCAATGCTGTCAGTCTCCGTCACTCAGCATGAAGAACAACAAAGACGTCATTACGTCTTGTCTGTGAGCCACTGTTGCCAGCTAGAGATTTCTTCGTCCAATCGCAGCCATTCTTGCTGGTGAAATAAATGCAGTGATTGGTGTAGACTTGGGAAAGCCCGGCTTCGAGCGACAGCGTCTTCATCTTAGAACCGAGCATATTTTTCCCCAGCGGGTGAGCCTCATACCAGCATTTGTCTTCCTCCCTTACTTCCCGCGTCCGTGGCTTCTGCCAGAAAATGTCCAAACCCGCGTGCAGTTTTCCCACGTACTTCTCAAAGGATGCGACTGGACACTGTGGATTCCCGGGCTGCCAGTGCATCCGGAGTTCCCGACCGGAACTTCGACTGTTCGCAGTAGCTGTACTTGATCTGGCGTATCTCTTGCTGACCGTGACGTAGCGACGTCCAGCCGTATCAGTCACAATGCGGAAGTCCACCTTCTTCATGGCGCGGAGACCGCACCTACTCGTATCACTGCAGTTATACAGATACAGCATGATATCCACAAATACCTTGTTCTGCAGTCCAGTTGGATTGGACGTCGACAGATGACTGGAAGAATACAGTTTGTTGAAGTCGGAGGCTGACAACGGTTGCCTATGCTGCACAGCTCCCGCATCCTGCTTCAAGATTGCAGAGAAAACTTCCCCGGATGTCCGGAACTCCGGATTGCTCATGATGTCGTATCCGCAGGTATTCCGGAAGTGCTTCTGGAGCCCATAGCGCACAGCCACCAGTCCGCTGCGGGTGTATGGCGATCCGTCCTTCTTGCGAACTTCCGCATAGAATCTTTGAAGAAGTGTGTTGACTTCGGTCTGTGGCATTTGGTGGATCTGAGCCAGAGAAGTGTTGCGCGTACGTGCGTAGGCGGAGAATACGGCAATGGCGTGATCGATAATTCGTTGCGTGTTCAGTGATGGGTGCAAGTCCTGCTCCAGTAAATGCTGGATGTGTTGGTTCGACGTGGTCGCAAAATGCACCAGGGCCTCACCGGCAGATGTGCTGGAGACTGCAGTGTTTTGCTGATGTCTCACCTGTGTACACTGAGAGACTGCAGCATTCTCTGCAACCGTTCCTGGAGTGTCAGATGTGGCACTGTCTTGAGTAACCTCACCGTCCTCTTCTAACTGTTCACAGAATTACACGAGACAATAACTGCAGTGGTTAAATGGGCAATTACAGCTGCCATACATAAACACATATATAATCTTATTGCTGTTAATGTTTTGTTCCTTTTACTGCCTTAGAATGTTTGAGGTGCCTTTGCTGGTCACTGCTGAAATGATGGAAAATGGGTGTAAATTTTAAAAATAGCTCCAAAAAATTTAAGGGACCTCCCCAATAAAAATTATGAGGCAAAACTTTTTTCAAAGGGGGGTCAAAAATTGGCCTTAATTGTAGCGAATTAGCCACTATAGCTTTAAAGGCAAATGGAGTAGCCTAATGAAACTTTGCCACGTGATTTTGGGGCTGATAACGTGCGTACAAATTTTGGGGTGCACTGCCCTCTTAAAATTTGGGATAGCGAAAAATGTCCAAAATTCGGCGCGATCAAGGACATCTTTCAAATTTTAGCGCGAATATCTCTGGAAAGGATGGAGAAATCGACAAGCAGTAAACGGCGTTATCAACTACCGTCTATCCCGCGTTGAACAAAGGAAACTTGGTGAATTTTGGTCCACTAACGACTACAATGTCTACTAATGTCTACCTACCCTAGGTCGACACTGCACGTTCTGCGTATAATAATGCGTTGGAGTTCTGGCCACGTGACTTTGCTATGAGAGGAATGTGAGCCCCCTAAATTGTCCCCCCCCAATCGGACTTAGGGCGCCAGGCGGACTCACGTTGGGCTTTGCCCAAAATGTCTAATTATTAGTAACTGTTCATTCTATCCAGCCTTGCAGGCAAACTAAAATGGTCACATTCTCTGCAAAAAAAATAATTATTGTTTTCGAGATACTTGTCACTGTATCCAGTTCATAGTGCTGGCTTGGTAATGTGACTAACTGAAAATTTAGCTACCAGAAATTTTGCTCATCAACAGAAATTGTCAACGACTAATCACATTATTAACACTGTTAAAATCTGCAGCTCTGTTAGCCAGTTTTCACGGAACTCAGAGTGAAGATTTTCATGATCCTGGTTTGCATCATTTTAACAGATTAACAGTGACAGACGGATGGATAGATGGACACTCTGCCATAGATAAGACATAGCATCTGCAAACCAAGCTAACTGAATTGTAAAAACCCACATTAACCATGGAATACACACATACCTTTACATAAACAGAGCTCTGTCCTTCTTGCAAACTTCCATGTTCTGTGGTCTCTGCAGATGCACCAGAGCCCTGAATTCCATTCTCAGTGGGAGCAATCTCAACGTACTTCATCTCAGGCCAGTCAACATCTTCATCATCCATCCTGGTAATAGGCCCCCTACATCAAGTTGACAGCCATTAATCAGGCTCATAGAAGCGTTGCTGCATTAAACTGATCCAGCTTTTACGGCAAGCGTGGGAGGTGGGAGCACGAACCTATGTTGCAGGTATGGGGGACCCAGCAGGGTCCAAAGGCACAGCCCGTGTGGGAGTCAGGCTGAAGACTATTTTGCACTATGAAGACAAATTCTGACTAATTTAAATTTGCTACAATATTTCACTTTGGTCAAATATAGTTGAAGAAAAATTTATACATGCACCCAAACATTGGTCTGGTAGCTGCAGGACCTGCTGCACTGGCTGCTACGACCCTGTAATAATTACCGTCTACAAAATACAGCAGTCATGTATCATTCCACGAATGAGATGTGCTTACAGTACTGTATTATGTTATCACTTTTGCAGTCTTTACTGTACATAATAACTAAAATTAATGTGATCAAAATTATCTTATTTTCAAAAATACATTAGTATAAAAACTGAATCACAAATCTAACATATCACTGCTTCTAGCAATAATTTTTAAAACAGCTCACATGTTAGTAACAGAGATGTCTGGATTGCAAACTGTGCTCAGATCCAATTCCGAAGAGACATCAGCATGCCCTGAACCAGAGAATCTTGTGTCTACCAAATTACTGCTGGAAGTTCCAACAAAAATATGGGAGTTTTCAAGTTGCTGTAGCATTGTCGTAACATCCTCACAACAAAGAATGTAATCTGGAAATGAGTGAGACACAGCGAGACCGCCGTGAAAAACCTGCACTTCCAAATCCTTTGAAATACTAACAGATATCGTGGACTGAGCTTGTCCGGAAATGATCTGTAGCCTTATAAAGCAGACATAATCATCACTGCAAATACTTCGCCACGATTCAGGACAGAACTTTTCGGCATCGTTACGCAGTTCAGAAAACAGACTTTGGCTCCCAGAATCATTGCCATCAATTGCTGACACAATGACATTCTGCAGCACTGGATTTGGCACAGCACACTGAACTTTGCGTGGAATGGAAACACTTCTGCTGGAACTACTTCCGTCCGAACTTCGGCCACGTCTTTTGGTGCCTGACGATGAACTTGGGAATGATGCTGAATTAGGGAACATCTCCGGAACTGCTCCTTCGACTAATCTGAGATCCATTCTGCCTGTGTCGTCATCATCGTCATTATCGTACACCCGTTCAATGCACTCGGGAGCAAAATGTAAACGGCACATATAGTCACCACTGGTAAGAACTCTATCGGTTGATCCAGCTACTGCTCGTCTCCACTTCTCAAGCTGGACTGGGTCGGAAGGAGCCCTGAACATGTTTAGCTTGACGCTGCATCTCCGATAACTAGTTTTGCAACCTGGTACAAAGCAGCCTGGCATGTTTTTGATTCACCGGCTGGCTGATGTTTCGGCAGTGGTATGTCACTAGCTGCCAAACTCTGGCCTCCACATCTAAAATGCAACAAAGACATGAATCGAAAATCCATCACAAATATATGCTGCATATGACCAATCAAGTGCTCCATGCAGAGCCATTCTGTGTTCACTGCATACAAAACCACTTCCATAGACCAATACTCCCCAGTCACCAACAGGATATACAGCCACTCCCCCTATTTTTCACCTAACTATCTTACCATTAACAAAGCTTCCCGCCTATTGTTCACTGGGCAAACAACATCCTTAACAAAGAGCTCTAAGGCGGGAGGGGCTTCAGAACGAAAGTGCAGGAAATTTGAGCCTAAAAGTGAAGGGAACTTGCACCCGATTTTTCCTCCAGATTTGGAAGTAGAAGCCACTCTCTCTCTCTCGCAAACTAAAAATGTTCAATGCAAAAATACAACAGTATTGCGCAATAATATAACTAACTCACAAATGTCATCTCAGGGTAACCACTTTCGAAAGCACAAGATTACCTGACTTTATCCAGTACGGCAGGCAAAGATTGATCGAATTACTGTTTAACGCTATGGTTGACAGTAGTTGCTTCACGCTAAGGCAGCCCCCGTGCATCAATATTTGCAGATATGTAACTGATGTAACTGATAACAGTATTTATGTCATAAGTAGTTTAAATGTGCAATGAAACTGATTTCAGTTTCCCCTGACTTTTCCCTCACCACTTTGGAATTCCTTGACTTTGGAGGGTTTTCCATTACCGGTGTCATGGGCTCAGCTTACCGGCAGGCTAAGTTTACAAGAGGATACTGAATAAGCCTATAGAAACTTTGAGTTGTTTGCACTTTTTGACAGAATATAAGACTGTGTTGCAGCTTATTCAGTACAAACTTTGTTAATTTTAATAGCTGAATAAGCTGCAACACAGTCTTTCAGGCTGTCAAAAAGCGTAAACAACTCAAAGTTTCAGCAGTCCGCACAGACGGAAATGTAAGCAAATCTGACGCTATTTTCCACCCACGATGTATGAGACTGCATGCACACATGTCCACATACATAAATAACAGTAAATTTGATGCTATGCTTCATCCTCATTGATTTCCTGACAAACACATTGCCTTTAAAATGCATGCAGGTGCTTTGACGTTCATTTACAATTCTTAATAATTAATAATGTACATCATAACTGCTAATTTCTGACTTATTAATGCACCAGTGGCTTCATAGACTGATGATATGAGCCCAAAGGGCCGATGGGCGTGACTGTTTTTATATACACAAATAGAAAATAGTGTTCATGCAGTTTTACTTTCTGTCCGACCATGGCGGATGGAAAATAGCGTCAGATTGGTTTGCAGACGGAAAATAACATCCATGGTAAACTCAGCCCGCTGTTGCCATACTAGGTACAGCTGTGATTATCCAATCCATATTGAATTCACAGCTGTATATCTCCTTGGGAATTTAGCAGGCGGCAGTTAAATTCAATGACGTCATCAAGGTCAGACAGCACAGCCTAGCAGGCAGCAGCCTAGCAGGCTAGCACTGGCCGGCGGTGGCCGCTGGCTACTGGCATATGGCGACACAAGATGGCGGTCGTTTTAGCTATAGTGTCACATCGGCGAAATCACATGGTCACTTACTCGTAAATCTTGCCGTAATCATACCTTATTGCACATTTCATGAATCTTTGCCGTCAGAGGTTTCGTTTGAGTTCAGGACACATTAACTTTCTGGAACAGTAAGACGGACTTTTTAACAACTTCAACATGAACCTCGCACAAAATCAACGTATTAATGTAAACATCGCACTGGACTGTAATGGAAGTCGTAAACATCTGCTAAAATAACGTAACGTAACATCAAACATTATGTACACCAGACACGCGGGCGTCTAAAAACCAAGAACAGCCATGTTTAGATCTTCAGACTTTGGTGTAAAATTAGGGTTAGTTTTAAGGTTAGAGTTAAGAATATCGCTAGGGTTAAGGTTAAATATAGGGTTTGTAGTCGTATTCGGTTGCAATTGAAATAATTAAAATCCAGTACAAACGGTGTCATAATCATTTTTGGTCGATAGACACTTGAAGTAAACAGCTGTGACGTAAAGACTGCACTGCATGCACATGTATGATTTGTAGCAAAATAGTTATAAAACGTGAAACGTTCATAAATATTTCTTCATTCTCGGACTTTAGACATCTTTAGCAGTTGATTAACGTAAGTGAAACTGGAAATTTGCAACTAAGTGACCATGTGATTTCGCCGTCACATCGTTGATTAAAAGTCGTTTCTTTCTTATAAATAGACGCCGTACATCGTCTGTTTAGTACCAAACAGCTAGGCCCTCATCAGTGAACAGGTATGAATGTTGTTTTGCCAGATATGTGGGGGACAATTGAAATGGTGATAGGCGAACGCTTTTTCAACACAGCGATTCTAAGCTGCAATCTATGAATGCAGCTCATAACTAGGCTAAGCCCGCCGGTAAACTGAGCCCATGACACCGGTATGTTTTCCAGGTGAGTGGTCAATCTGTATCTACGACTCATGCTATCACAGCAGCTACAATTATTTTGTTCAAGGCAACGTCAGTGTCCTTTATAAATACGCGACTGTTCATTTAATCAATTTTATAAGCTATTACCGAAGGGATTAACGGTTTATTCGCCAAAAACATAACACAGAACACTCCACAACATAAACAAGTGTAGAATATATAAACGTATGGACCTCAGCGAAACAAGAGAGATGGGCAATATCACAGTTTCAACGTGGATTAAATACAAAAAGCTGCGTTTTTGATGCCTAACACTTTTGGTTAGTTTATACATAAGTATATTATAAATACGCTAATTTATCCATGTCGACCCAATACTTTTAATAGTTTCAGCTAATAGTATTAATTTCTGCTGACTTTCGAATTTTTCGTCCGCTTTAAAGTACAATAATTGAACTACTGGAGTTTAAAATTTTTGTTGTTATTCTGTTAGCAGAATAAAACTTATTCTGCCAATAAAAATTTAGAAGAAGAAGAAGATTACTATGAATACAAGTGAATAAGCAGCCATCGCGAAATTTGAAAGAGTGTCATATCGTAGCTAATAAATGGTGTTTTATTTAACTTTTATAAATGCAAGTCAGTATGCGCACATTTGCATTTTGTAATCACTAAAACAAAAATAATTGCATTTTATGTAATAGGAAATATGTATTTGGTATCTGCAGGCTGCCTGTATTTTTGAATATCTGACACTGTAATTTTTCCCCTACCTGGCGAATGAAAATATAATTATAACAAAAACTTGTGATGGGACGTGAGTCGATGTTTTAAAAGTATGCATTAACATTATATAAAATGCCAGGGGCCAAATTTTCGAAACTTTCCTAAGACATTTTCCAAAGATCTTCCTATGTCAGATGATTTAGAAATTCCAAAGAAGTTAAGTTTTTTTATCTGAATTTGCGACGGCTTTCTTTGCGTTTCCAAAGAACTTCTTTTCTTATCTTCCTAAACTAGTTCAACCACTCAGATGCGCTTATACCGACCATGTGACTTCTTTGGAAAACTTCTTATCTTAGCACGTCCACGGAAAACGCATTTTACACACTGCTTCGTTTTTTAAGTTGACCAAACTTCAATTTCCTTTACTTACTCATTGTTGATTTTACCACAGCGTTACGCAAAAAAACTATGACGTCACAAATGACGTCTAAGCTAAGTGTCAACATTGTGTATTTTTTTTGCAAATTTCGTTTTATTACACAGCTTTCTCCGTGTAGGACAAGGTTAGTGCTTTCCTATATATTTGCCTAAATTCTTCCTAAGCAGTTTCCAAAGAAGTTTCGAAAATTGCGCACCCTTTCTCAAAATCTTCTTTGGTAGATCTTCTCAAATTCTTCCAGACATTTTCCAAAGAAGTTTCGAAAATCCGCATACTTTCTTTGGAAAAGAAGTCTTCCAAAGATCTTCCTAAAAAGTGTCGAAAATTTGGCCCCTGGGGTTTTCTGGCACTTTGCAGCAGAACTGTATACGGCAATTACTGTAAAATAACGCATGTGCATATTTACAGCTTTAATATTTTACGGGTAAGAAAATAAAAAATTATTAAATTTTATAAAATTTTTCAACGCAGAAGCAATGCGGTTACCGTAATGCCATTCAACATTTTTTTTTGTTTTTGCACATTAACTATACTTTCAGAACATCGTTAACGCATATTATAAAACGTAAAACTTGTGTTGATTTTCTATAATTTCAATGTAAAGCTATTATTAAAAAATTGTTAATATTTTACAAGTAAGCAGAAACACCTGAATTTAACTGCAAAACTTTCCTAGATAAGCCAGACCAAAGATACGAAATCACACGGACGCGGACGCACGCCGGACACAAAGGTCCGGAGTCTGTCTAATGCAAAATGTTTGAAGGCAGAATTAATTTAGCTATTCTGCTAAATGCATTTGTCAACAGAATGGTTAAATAATTGAAACCGCTTTTGCGTATCTTGTCTATCGTACAGACGTCCATCTGTCTGTTCTTCTGCCCGTCACACAGGGACCTAAAAGAGTGTTTCCAACATGAATACACGGTGGTCCAAAAAACGGCACAAAGTTTATGGCACCATAATTTTGCAACCGTACGTTACAGAGTCACGAGGTTTCCAGCAAAATGTTCCGAAAAAATTCTTTACATAACTAAAGTGTCTGCTTTGCCGCTGGCAAGTGAACTATTCAAAAACAGTATTAACCTCGACACTGTGGTCAATAAAACGTGCCACTTTTATTTTTTGAATAGCTGCTTGAAACTGGCCGATTTTAATAATTTCTGGCATGCAACATTAAGAAGAAACTTGGCGCAAAATGTCTGTAGTTTTGGCCACCTCACATCAAGTCGCTACACTACATTGTGAAAAGCAGAAGTCGTAGTTTTGCCGTTGACAACAATAAATTCATATTGGGTAGTGCACGCATCGGCTCAGAAAATTCGGCTACTGAGACCACAAAATCATTGAAAATCTGTTACTCTGTCTTTATTTCAAAATCGTAAGTCGGCAAACTGAAATGACGCATAAACAGCGAGTGGACTACTGTGAGACACGCAGTTATTGAACGTGCTGTTGGCAGCCAGGGCTGCCGGGGGAACTGGATTTCAATTCCCATACCCATCCATAGTGGCTTCAAATCCCTCCAGGTGGTACAAAAATTTTGTCTAGCTCATGGACTACTAGTTAGGAGAAGCAAGTTTGTATTCGCGACATGACGTCATCACTCAATCATTGTAAGGTGTGGTATTATGTGCCCACCAATATTTTATAGCAAGGCTGACATAGGATAGTAGTAAATGGATTTTATTAGGCCTACGCGATATATGTAAAAAAAACCTACCAGTTTACAACTGTGTGTGAGGACGATGTAATGATATCAGTCTTCTAAAACAGCAAAAATCATTTGGGTAACCTTAGATGGGACTATGCATATGGCGTCCTTACAATAGCTGACTTTAGTTGGTAATCACTAACATTTCTAAAGCCTGCGTGGGCAACAGTAACAAATCTCGATTCGAGTGTTTAGTGACAATCATGGCGTAAATTAGGGGCCCCTGAAAACAGGGGTTACTGCAACCGTGCAACGTCGTTAGCATAGTGCTTAATCCGGCCATCATCATCATCATCAGCAGCAGCAGGCGCACAGTAGGCCTATAGTTAAGCGGCAGGCAGGTGCGTGCTCACGTGACCTACCTGCCACAATGCGATACAGTCGTCGCTGCATACATTACGTCATACTCAGTGGCGTACGCCAGAGCTTGCAAAAAACTACGTTTGGGGGCGCAAGTTCCTTTTTGTTTTCTAGCTGTTCTAAAGCCCTTCTTGGGTTTTAGTGTACCCGGTACAAGAAGGTGGGACCATTTTTACGACCTAGAATCAAAGAAAATTATCATGTTTACCATTCTCCCTGGCACAAGTTTTTGGTATACATTAAGCTTGTGCAAAAATCAAATATTAGGCTTACTATAAAAAATGAAAATAAATATGACCTGTATTCGATCGCACGGCAAGCAAATACCTAAAAACCTAGCATTTAAATTTTTTGAGGTTTTGGGGGTTTTTTGAAAACCAAAAATTAATTTTTTTTAAACACCAATTTCTCATCCCATACTGGCTATGTGCTGGAAATACAACAGCAAATTGTGCTGACAGAGCCACAAGCTGTAAACAACCTTATACAAGTTATTATAGCAGCAACGTTTATATATTTTGGCCTCGATTTTCGGCTTTTCGGGCTTTTGTCCTTGTGCTGTTGTAAAGATTACAGCGGGGTCGTGGGTTGAGAAGAAAGCTTTGGAGGATAATTTTCGGACAAAAAAATCTTGCCGACAAACTAAAATTGAGGAAAAGGCGATTGCGCCTAGCCTCCAGCGACGACGCCAGTGATTGTATTATTATATTATTCTCCAAAGAGCCGCGCTGTATGTTTCCCTGACTGCGCCATCACCGATAGCCTGAGACGAAAAAAGAGAGACTGCATGGCAGCAACATAGTTAAAGACTGGTCGCCTGAGATACGTGCATGCACCGGCTGACCGTGCGACTGACTGACTGACCGACTGATATCTTCATTGATTTTCGTTTTCCCTCCAGGCTCTGACAGGCTGTTGAGTCGACCTGACACACCTACACAGTCACGTATAGCATAACAGACAGTCTCACAAACAGTCGTAAGATCCACCGTCAAATTCAGCGCGTCATACAGGTAAGGCACGGTGGCGTCGTGGCGAGGAAGCAGCTAACAGAAGAGGGGCTTGAATTTTATTTTCTGTCGAAAAATGTTCGTTTTTTGTAAAAAAAAGTTTTAACCAAAAATTCAAAATCTGGGACTGAAAATTTCCATTTTGAAGAATTTGGGGACCAAATTGCGATACTTGAAGTTGCAATTTTCCTACCGACAATGCGCAAATTTCCGACAGAAGAAAACGGAATTACGAGTGCTCAAAAGTTTAATTTCTTGTTCCTAAATTTTCACATAATGGGGCATTGTCAGTCATAAATTTTGTATTATTGAAAGAAAATGTTTCGATTAAGAGGAAAATGTTCTGACAGGCTAAAAATCAGAGAACGGCAATTGCCCGTCGTCCGCTGCCAGCTACGAGGCCACTCACTTTCTGCCAGTCTTCGGCGTGGTTTTCGTGCAGGCAGACCATGGCAGAGCACGTGCGGCATCAGCTGCCGATGTCCGAGGGCGTGTTCACGTTCCGCGTGGAACAGACCGAGAACGGAAGCCTAGTGGCAACACTGCACAGAGAGACGGCAGCGTGGAACCATACGCCGATTATCGCGGGCGGGGGAGGGTCCTATTACAACCGTTACCGACACCGCTTCCATCATCTTTACTAAGGAAAGGGCGGTCTGTTCTACGAGGTGACAGCATCTGAACATGTTGGCAAAATATTTAGGATAAGGCTACCACAAATTCTACATAATCAAAGTCAGTTCAATCTTTAGTAGCCTAGGTGGTAGATGTACTCATGAACTTACATGGTAGAAGAACAACTAGGCCTAAAACTATTACCTAAATTACGAAACAATAGATAGTTTGTCGTGCAAATGAAAGACAATTATTCAATTCTACGTACATAGTAAAAGTATTCATAAATATGGTATACATGGTAGAAGAACAGTACGTCTTGACACCGCTACCATCACTTCGACCGCGTACAGGACGATGTCGGCGCACTGTACTACGTAGTTGCTGTCATACTAATCTACGGCTGTTCCATTCTAATGATGATTGCGTCTTACATTCGCAAGAACAAGGTTACTTACTTATTTACTTACTTAGCAACTGCTTTTCACTTAAGCTTCTCGTAGAAAGGGCACCAATCCATTGTTCTAGATTTAGAAACCTGTAGGCCTATAGGCCTATTGGACAGCAACTGAAAAAGAGATGACTGAACACTCTACTGAACAAGATTTGGGAAACAGCACTGAATAGAGCATGGACAAAAGTATAAGTGGTGGCACTTTTTACGGCTCATGGTATAGACACACTAAACACAATAAGGCCTGCTAAATAGACGATTTCGAGTATGTCTATTGAGAGCCTCTGTGGTTACAGTAGGCCCTAGTATTTACGCGCGAAAGCAGCTACTGCTTTAGCGCGTCTTAGCCGTCGCAATTCTGTCCGTCTGTCCGTCCGTCTGTCTGTCACACGAGTGGATCAGTCAAGAACGGTGCAAGCTAGGATCACCAAATCTTCACTGTCGGCTGCATGGAAGACTCTAGTTTCAGGAACCGTGAAGCTTTTCTATAAATTCGAAGGGGGTCACCCCAGACCCCAGACGAGGGCGCTAAATGAGAGGGGGTGGAAAAAATTTGCAATTTTTAGGAAATACGTCGCTGTATCTCAGTAACGGTGCGAGATATAGCCAAAGTTACTATTAGTAACTAATAGGAAGTCATAGACTGGCTCTCGATTGGCGCCGAATTCAATGACTTTGAACGCCAAAATAGGGGGTTTTAATGGGCGATTTCGGGCTGCGAGACCCATTTCAAGAGCGAATTGCGCTGAAATCAATTGAGACAGATCATAGACACGGAGAAGCTGCGTATGAAATTTTCGGCATTGAACGTAGATTTCAACGGTCTAAGTTTTGATTTCCTACGTACAAGGAAACCTGCAGCGTACGAGGGCATCAAAGAGCAGTACCCCCGTAAAAGTCGTTATTTTACTGTTGTTGGCCAGTCTTTCGTGAAAATGGTTGCAGATGGGCATGGGCATGCTGTCTATCACAACAAGCAGATAGTGACTAGCCTATAGTGACTAGCTTTTAGTCATACCAACGTCGATGACCCTGAACTTTAAAAAATAAGGGGGTTTTATTGATGTTTGCGATCTTCGGCTGCAGCGCATAGTCCAAGAATGAACTGCGACGAAATGGCTGGAGATAGACTGACAGTTTGCTAACTGGAACTGCTATAGGCTTTCGCGCGTAGGCCTACGTCTCGTGAGCATTAGCTCAAATTTTTTTCATTCACGAAAATTTAAATTAGGAATTAAAAATTACTACTACTACTATATACATGTAGTATATTAATGCTGGTATAATGCAGGTTGATAGGCGGCTGAACCGCTATTTGAAGGAAATGGCGACGGTTCGTAAACGTGAACGACGAATGACATTAATGTCGGGGAAGGTAAAGGCAGCAAAGCGTGAAGGAGATCAAGGTCTACCTGGGAGTAATAGTGTCATCACACTGTCACAGTCACCGCTACCAACACCTTCAATGCATCCACGTCAGTTTCCAGTTATCATATTTGGCGGCGCTGTGCAGTGAGTATGGGTCTAAGAGGGTTTCGTTGATGTAGTCTTGTTAACGCGGTTATGACGTGAAATGGCAGCGGCCTCCTGACAATAAAAAGAAGGGGCAACTGTTCCCTTAAATTTTCTTCTTAAGAAAAAAATTTTAATACAACATTTCAGACTGGACATGCATCGTGCTTTTAGACGTGTTCGGTATGCTGAACGGTCGATTTCTTTACAAATACACTACGTAGGAAAAACGTAGCATTTTAGGTCTCGCTCGACAGCAAAACACACGACTTTTGACATTTTTCCAGCTCGAAAACGCTAGTAAACCTGGTGACGTCATTCTAGCTTGGATGCTGACGTTATTGCTTCAATTTCATTTCGTCTCGCAGACGCCATCTTTCCCGGTGCCTCCGAGCAGGGAAAAGAGGTGCGCATATTGCAGACCTAGATCCGCAAAATATTTTGGATCTGCGGACGAACTGCAGGTCTTTCGCAGGCGAAAAGTTGGTGACGCGGTCGGTTGCGGATCATAATATAAACCTAAGTGTTTTACTTTTACATCTACATAGCCTATAAGCATTTTGAACACATTGAGGCTTTGTTTCTATAACTGTTCAATTTTTTATTATGTTACAGTTTTTTTCAACTGTTGTTTAAACACATTATGCAACTGTAGGTATAGATAGGCCTATATAGACTGTTGGCCTGATGTGAACGGGCAATTTACACGGTGGTAAACACTGCGGATAAGGACGGACTGCGTATTCGAGATTGCATAGTGTTGAGAACAGGACTGCGCATGCGGATCGTCATCATAAGTCAGAATATGCGGACGAACGTGGATTCAAGTTTCGAGGATCCATACATTCCGGTGTTGTAACTTGTAAGACATCGTTAGTACCGATCAAAATGGGCGGGGCCTCAGCTATGACGTCACAACCACCTGCTACGTAACTACCTGTCTCCGCAGCTCACTTCTCCCAACTGTAGGGCAGTACCAAGTACTCGCGTTCTCGAGTTACTAGAATCCAAAATTGAACACGGGTAATGTTTCTAAAATGGACTACTCTGAAACTGGTATCAACTTGTTCATATCAGAAACATAATATTTGGTAAAAAAATTACGATTACTAATTTATAAATTGCCGACCATGATAAGCAGTAAAATTATGATGTGCAAAATGCGTGATGCTGATTGATTTGTTAAAACGACTGAAATTGTTCAAGTTACCAAGTCTCTACTTTCGGACTATTGCATGACCTTTAAGTATTTAAAATAACAAATTGCTTGTTGGCAATGCCTAAAATCATTCGTAATTTCACGTCAAGGAGTAAAACGCAGTTGGTGCATAATTACACTTATAATGACCATCACTACTAATCTAACTGAATTGCACGGCGACTCTTACTCCAGTAACTTAATAAATTTTTGTGACTGCACAGCCCTACTCCGCTCATTCTTTCCCGTCTAGCAGCATTTCCTCTTCGTCGCTGAATATCGAGGTGATGGCTTCGTTAGACGGAAGTAGTTTGGTCAGAATGTACCACGGAGCATTCGCGCCGGAAACCTCATTAAAGTCGTCGCCGCTACTCGCAACTCGATATATTTAGAGAACGGCAGCGGTGTCGTGAGTCGAAAAGGTTAAGGGTCAATAATTTAGTTCATTTTATCGACAGATATCTACAAGTTTTCTACAGAAGATCGACACCGGTGCTCAGAATTTTATTTTCGCCCTTAAATTTGCACAAAATTGTGATTTTCGCCCGCAAATTTTGAATCTTTAAAATAGACATTTTTGACAAAAAGAAAATACTCTTAGAGACTAAAATTTAAACTGTATGCGCTATGTGATAATTATTATGAATTCACGTATTACTTGCTTTCCCACTCACTCATAAATAAAAGCTACCCATAACGAGGACGACGGCTTTATACCTAATGATATTCTCAATGATTCGCGATGATTTTAGCCCCCGAATTGCCACTATCCCTTAGTTGTCTATATCTGGCCGTGTTTTTAAGCGCCAGCGAGTTTATTAGGCTACTGCGCGCAGTAGCGACGGCAGTATTGTTTCTGTCGGGACTCGCGAGTATCTCTGTTAACGCGATAACTCATGAGCCGCTACAGTTAGCTTGACGAAATTTAGCAAGAACATTCATAACGAACGACAACCTCTAGACGTTTGTTGAATTTCAAGGTCAACGTCAAAGGTCAAAGCCAGCGGGCAGTATTTAGCCAGCCTTGAGCAAGAATTGGTGATGTTGTTGTTCACAGTGACTGTGTGTCGGTTGTGTTAGGGTCGACGACAGTGAACGAAGTGTGCAGTGTTGATGTGGTGAACGCCAGTGCCTCGGTCTCTGTCAATCGTTCCCCGGCATTCAGCGGCCTGCACTTCACTGCCGCCGATCCACCTCAACGTGCAACCACCACCAGTCCACGCCAGCCAGGCGCCGGCAAGCCTCCGCTCCACTATGAAACCGCAGATCGGTCTCGTCTCACTCAGCTGCATCGAGGTCACGTTTTAACCTCATCCTGGAATCTGGATCAGGCACTGCTTCAATCCAGTAGGCCACATTCGTCATCAGATCTTCACTGCTGTTTCGGTGTACAACGTTGTCATCGTCAGGCCTCGCTGCTGCTTAGTCCGAGACATGAGACCTTGTATCTCTAGTCCAAGTCTGGTGTCAGTGAGTCGCTGACCGCAGATCGGTCTCGAGCTTCGAGCCCACAGCTGGTCATCAGCTGTAAGCATCTCGACAACGACGACGACAACGACGCTGACGGAGATGAAGAGAACGACGACTCGGACTGTAGCGGAGTCGATGATCTTTGGTCCAGGACGACTTTGGGATCAAATCTACGTCACAGATAGACCGGTTTTGAGCTTAAACTGGACGGAAGCAGCTTCCATCTACAGACGGAAGGTGAAATAATCCAGTTTCCTTTACACCAGTGGACATCAATGAAATTGGTGAATTGTCTGACTGTGGGACTGTAGCGGAGTCGGCGGTTGCGGCGAGTCTCCTCGCTGTTCCTCGTCAGCGATCGACCTGCGTCCAGCTGGCAGCGGATCGTCGCTGAACCTCCAGCTGCCGACGCCGTTGACCGGCGGCGATCCCTCAGCGTGTTATCGCTGTCACAGGGCCGGTAGCAGGAGCCGCGCGTCCGGGGCATGCAAACGCCGAGCCAAGTGCGTCAAGTTGTGTGTGCCGTCGGCAGCAGCTGCAGTTGTAGGACCCTCCGCCGAAGGAACAGGTCCCCCTCTGACCCACTGCGGCAGACTGGCGCCCTTCACCGACGCCCTGACAACGAGGAGGGATGAACCTTCACACCGCTGCCGTGACGCTTTGGGCTGATTTCTACACTGCACAGCACGTGAACAATTCCATAGGCTAAAGATACTGAAAAGCTGCACGCTCAATACGCACGCGAGCTTTGGTGTCGAAGCAGATAGCGGTCGTTCGATCTCTATTACCAGTCATACGTAAACAGGTGACTTCATCATAAACCTAATAGTGGGCTAAAGATACTACGTGCTGTTTGTCGAATTTGGGATATAATAAGTTCGAGCAGAGAAAAGATGTCGCAGTCGTGAGCATTAATTCTATGGCGAGCAAGTAAGTCACTGACAACGAGGAGGGTCAGTCTACCGGTGCCCCGTGTGGAGCTGCGTGTGATTCCAACGGCGAAGAAGTCACGTGACGACGATGACGTCAAAATCATGGCGTCATCGTCCGACATTCGGCTGACGATTGACGACGAAACCGAACGACAACTCTACACTCGCCTCTCCGACTTCTGATTGCGACACTACAGGGTGCCTCAAAAAATGTCGCACTTGGTATTGTCCATATCTTTGTCGATTATTAACGATTTTCAAAATTCTTTCAATGGCACACTTTCTATAAAATTGGCAATAAAAAATTATTGAGTATTCCACCACACCTTAACTACGTTGCTACACTACCTTGTGAAACACAAATTGTCAAAACTCACTAAAATCACAATAATACACGTGGAAAGATTATTTTTTAATACAATGTCCTACTAATTTTTATGTTAAAATTAAACATTGTGTAGTCTTAGACACATTTCTTGTGTTTGTGAACAAAGGGGAATCTATTATTGTAAATAATAATATTTAATGCAGTGACAATACACTTTGATGTAACCTTCCATTTAGCAATAAAGACAGGGCTGTGATTAAAAATTTATATCAGTTTGAAAAATACAATTTCTGGAGAACTCTGTCAAAATTTTCAAAGATAAACAGCATAAGGGACTTCGTTACTAAAAAGATTCGGGAAACAATAAGCAATCCGTAGCACCGACCAAAGGCCTGAGACTGGCAGACTGAAGTCACTGAAGCATGCACGTACGGAAAAAACGTGACCACACTCACCACTGTGGATGAAATGGTAGGCTTACTAAACCACAGAGAACCAGAAACAAACACATCGTTGAACTCGTTGATATCCAAAAATGGGTTTAATACAGTGTAACATCGTTCAGATTACTTGTCGCAAGCTTGAGCTGAAGTGTCTTTCATTTTCTACACGCATTTTACTTGTTATTGTAAGCTTTTCTTGCATTTGTATTTCACAAGGTAGTGTAGCGACGCAGTTAAGGTGTGGTGGGATACTCAATAATTACTTTATTGCCAATTGTATAGAGAGTGTGCCAGTGAAAGAATTTTGAATATCGGTTAATAATCGGCAAAGATATGGACATAACCAAGTGTGACATTTTTTGAGACACAGTGTATAGGCCTCTTACACTGTACAGCCTATGAGCAACGTCTATAGAGTAGGCCTAACTTCTAAGTACGATAGTAACAATAACGACTATAGTGCCCATATAGTAACATGAACGTCACTGCGTGGACACTGCATAGTCGATATGTATGGGATGTGAAACAGGGGAGTTTTTAGACAACGGAAGGTGCAGAGGTGACGTGTTCGGGAAAACTGTTACAGACACGAGCGGCGGCGACCGGGAAAGCTCGGTCGCCGACGGCAGATAGGCCTAGGGGTGGAGTACCGTAAACACTAAGTTTACTGAAGGCTGGTCGGTGGTCAAACGTCAACTGAGAACACGTAAAAACATCACGGAACAGTAAAGGCCTACGTCAGAATTATGTTCCAGTTAGGTCCTATAGCAGTGAAAACATTTAGTAATAGGCCCCTACTATAGCTATTAGCCCAGTAAGCATGCCCCTAGTACAGTAGCAGACCCTATTTCTGCTCTATGGTGGCTTGGCGGCATACTCTCAGCATTGATAGGAGTATTATAACCGAATGAAAGCATATAAATTATTAATTATATAGCGCAAAGCAAATTGCATGTTATAAGCTTAAGCCTATATTGCGAGTCTTCAAAAATATTGACATTATTGTAGATATCGTAGATTAGTTGCGAGGCGCAGGAATTAAGCTGCATTTTTCCGACAGACAACTGCAAATACTATATTTCCGACAATTTATGGATGCTTACAGTTTAAATTTTGCCGCTAATTGGGTTGTTTCAAATTGGGGAATTTTATTTATTTATTTATTTCAGCACTGACATTGACAACACCAGCAACACAAATAAAAACAACAAAATGCCAGCCAAGGATAGAAAGGCTCCAGAAGGAACACTAACAT
>Ga0209367_1002884_pt1 | contig 23020 bp, 10 predicted proteins | sample WorMetLIZISLAND2_FD_187412 | JGI IMG/M metagenome (GOLD analysis project Ga0209367, IMG submission 187412) | Marine gutless worms symbiont microbial communities from Max Planck institute for Marine Microbiology, Germany - Olavius geniculatus... ... | reverse complement strand
TCAGGAGATATGCTGGACGTAATCATCTAATCATTGCAGGAGTTAAGCCACGCTGCCCTAGATAGGCAGCGGTGGGCAGCGATAGTAAGAATGGCGTCAGACACCAACGGGCATTGAGCCCACGGTTGTCGATGATGATGATGATGAATCATCTATGCAAATTTTGGTGTGGAAAAATTAAGGGGTTTGGGAAATACGAGGGGTCAAATTTTGGAGTTTCCCATTGAAATGGCTGGTCACCTTTACAACAGGGCTGGCGCTACCGCGCAGCCTGTGATAAAACTGATCCATGACTTTGTCTCGAGCCAAGTGGACTACTGCTGCAGTGTGTTTATCGGGCCACCACGTTCAGTCACTGTCAGCAGCTGAGAAGTACGTGTAAAGTTTAGTGTCGTTGGCGTATGTGGACATGAACACTGTGCATGGCGGCGATGGATGTGACGTCAGCCATGTACAAGATGAACAAAAGTGGGCCAAGAACTGATCTTTGTAGAACGCTGTGTGCATCACTGGAAGGTAAGCTGTGGAACATAATGGCTTGTACTTGTCCTGACAGAAACGACATGATCTGGATCATAGTGACTTAGTCTCAGATGACGATCTGACCTTTCACTTCGTTGTTTTAGGCAATAGCTGAAAACATTTGTATTTTGCAAATACTGACTGAGACTATTAACACTATCGTAGCGCAGTAAAGACTTGCATTAATGCACTATAGAAATGTATTTTAGAATAGATTACATTAGATTAGGTATTAGATTAGTTGTCATCATCACTGTTAACACCTAGTCGGCGAGGACCCCCAAGTGTCCACATGACGACACTAGTCTCCAGAGGTCAGCAGGCAGACTGAAGTTGATTAAGCTAAGCCGTATGTTCTTGGGAGGGTGGTCTGGATGGTCTGATCGAGGGGATGACTGAAGGCTATGTCAACGTAGCACCGCAAAGCCTGATGGATCGGAGTATCCTCAACGAGCCTGGTTATGTGTCTGAGGAGTGAATTACAGCGTTGGATAATGGATTCAGGACTGTGGCCAGCTAAGGTAGCAAGGTATATCCAAACTTTGGTTGGCAAAGAGAGATACTGGTCACTCCAGTTCGTTGCATAGATGTCATGACTGATAACGCGGCACCAGAACAATGTGTCGCTTTACGTCTGGTTGACTGCCTCCATTGGAGGACTGGGTGCTTTGCCCAGGTATCGGTATACAAAGTTTTCTACCTGCTCCACTGTATTGCTGTGTACTGTGATCAGGAGGTTGTGAACAAGAGCTAATGTTCTGGATTTTGGTTTTCGCCCAGAAAACAAGAGTACCGAGTGCTAGTGACGAGCGACTAAAACTTGACAAGCAGTCAGCAGTGTGTGGCACTGACGTGACAAAGAAGGTGGTGTCGTCTGCATAGATGATTACTCCACGATCATCTTGGAAGCATTCACCCAAGACAAATATCACAGAAGAAGTGGCTAGACAATGTGGCAGAAGACTGCGAGACTTTACACTTCTCTGTACCAGAGGCCAACGAATCTGTTCAAGACAAGTCAAGCTGGAGAAGCTGCCGGAATATAAGCTGATCCATAAATTGATGTCTTTGTGGCATTAAGCCAAAAAAAAACAAGTTAGGCTTATGTAGTACTATCACTTGTCTTCACACTGTGCCTTGATGTCGCCAGATATGTCATCCAATATACTGTAGAGTGATGAGATGCATGTCAATGTGATAGATGGTTTAGCACAACATATCAGCATGCAGTACCAGTCTTGACGACTCACAACAAGGTACAACAATGGAGTAAGTTTTTGCCACTTTCTGACATAAGGATGAAGAGATATATAGGCCAGCACGAGTAACCATAGAATCCAGGTAGATTGCAGGTATTCTGAGATCAGATGCATGGTGACGATAAGCTGAAACTCAACATATGCAGTGCAATTTAATTTCAACCATGTACGACAGCAGTAACCCATGTTTAAGACTCTGAGTAGCACAAAGTCAGAGCCAATCAATTAATCGATATGCAAATTTGTAAGACACCTCTTAAACAATGTTCTCAGAGGCACATGCTACAGATAGGCACCATCAAAATCCATGTCTTAAGGCCTTGTTTAAAACATAGTCTGCTGATGTCACTGTTTTTCAGTTCGGAAGAAAGATCATTCCACACGTCTGGCACCAATGAGCAGAAGCTGTGCTGACCGAACTGAGTTGTATGTGAGCCTGAAATGACTATGTCACCTTGGTGTGTAGACAGCAGCCAGGCCCAACTTTCAATTGTGAGGACTGGCGTCATAATACCATTGAAATAGTCTTAGTCCATCAGCACAATTTTGAATACTACACTGTGTCTCAAAAAAACATCCTCAACATTTTTGACTGTAACTAAAAAACCAATTATTGGATTTTGATAATTTTTGGTACGAATACTTCTGACACAACTTGCCATCAAATGACTGTTCAGTTTCCCACCTCACCTGATGTATGCTTTTGCATTACCTAGGGAAAGCAGATCAAGTGAATTATGTGTTGAAATAAACAGAAAAACCTGAAAAAAACATCCCCGACATTATCAATCGTAACTTAAACAAAAAGTAGCAGGATAGTTTTTGGTAGAAATATTTCTGACACAACTGGCTATTAAATTAGTGTTTTACTTTCCACCTCACCCAACGTCTGCTTTTGCACTACCTGGGGAAAGCAGAACAAGCATAATATGTGTTAAAATGAATGAAAAACATCGATAAATTCCATCTATCCCAATCTGTGGGCCCCATCAGCCAGTCTATTTTACTCTATTACGAGGTTAAACTGTCATGCAGCAGTGTGTCTACCAGATGAAGTTTAGGACTGTTTGTGAAGTAAAGAAGCGACTGGTACAGCCTGGATTGGACTGGAGCTACAATACTGCTGTCAATGAATAGAGAAAGCATCTCTTTGCCTGTGTTCGCATAGTGGGCCAACACTTCAAGCTAATTTACAGGCAGTTGAAAAATGGACAACTGGATGAAATGTCACCCAAAGTGTCAGAAATTTGAACAAAATGTGTTTTTACGCATTATGTTAATTAAGCAATCATATTGCATTGGAAAAAGTGATATTTCGCTGACTGTGTTTTCATCAAGTAGTGCAAAAACAAACGTTGGGTGAGGTGGAAAACTGAATGGTCATTTGATAAGTTGTATCAGGAATATTCCTGCCAAAAATTACCAAAATCTGACCCAGTGTATGTGCTACGGCACTGGCACCAATCACAGTGTCACAGTGGCATGCTGATCATGGCGAAAACCAGCGATCACATGTAGTACTGCCTGCAGCTGACGAGCGACTTGCCAAAATGCCGTACAGCACATTACCGCAGTGGACACGATTTGTGATGAACGCATGTACAAGGGTGCACACAGTCACCACATCATCTGTTGTAGCTGTTGCAGTTGACAGAAGCAGCAATGTATGATGCTGTTGACGTGCTGCTTGAATGACAACTGAGCAGCAAGGGTAATGCTGAGGTCTGTGACAGTGTCCACAGGTGACACAAGAATGCCATCTACGACCTACTAGACACAGCTGACTCGATGAAAGCTAAAGTCATAGAGGTGCACCGAGCCAAATAAACTGCATTTTGTAGGAATTAAGTTCCAGCTGGTTAAAGCACATCCACCGGTAGACGTTGTTGATACAGTGCAGTAGACCAGCAAACATTGAACTATCAGCAGCTGTTGAGCATCATTGGCATACATCTGGACATGAACATTGTGCATGGTGGCAATGGATGTGACATCAGCCGTGTACAAGACGAACAAAAGTGGACCAAAGACTGACCCTTGTAGAACACTGTGCATAACTGGAAGATAAGCTGCAGAACGCAATGGCTTGTACTCGTCGTGACAGAAATGGCACGATCTGGAGCATGGTGACTCAGTGCTGAAACAAAACGATAAATTAGTTGCTGGATAAGTATAATGTAGTCAATGATATAAAGTGTCGTGCTCAAGTTAAGTAGATCCAACATGGCCACCTGACCAGTCTGCCACTCGAGCCGCATCAAATATGTAGGACAGTATTTTCACCAGCGCCGTTTCAGTCAATGATGTCGACGGTAGGCAGACTGGAGCTTGGGCATCAGACCCGTGTGGTTGGAATGCTGTATCATCTGGTTCACCGTCAGTCGATGACGTGCAAAGTGCAAGTGCAGCAGGACCTAATGATGTAATGGCCAGTTTAGACAGAAGATAGATGGCTGACTGGCTATTATGATTCATCCACATTCCAATACATGTCCATTAGTTTCAATCCAATAAACTACTGTTTAAAAATGACAAAAACTTTATCCGCTTCTCAACTGCAGACACCGAGCACATCTAAATCTTCAATCAAACCGCAAAGCATATATATCTATTTTTCTTTGCAGCACTGAACAGTTCAAGTTGTAGCATATTTATCATCTCTGCCTTAACTTTCTGCATGATGTTCAGTGTTCACACAAAAGCATGCAACAGATATTCCTGCTTCATACAGACTTCTATCATACTTATATAACACGCAACATATATTCTTAGCGAGTTTACTTAAGTTGTCTAACATACTGCAATAACAAACACATTTTATTGCTTTGATTCCAAAACAATGCAACTGAGTCAATACCAAATTCAAAAAAATGTAATCAATTAGCAGACCACCAGAAAATGGTATAAATTCCAAATTTGTTACTTTTTCCCATTTACCTCATTTTTTGTGTGAGTATGCTTTGCTTATTTTAAATTTTTGCACACATTAATGTACAACTTCTATTTCAGATAAATTATTTAATGCAGTAATCACTAAAAGACAAGTTTGAAGTAACAAATTATGAGGCCAACTGTGCGTTCTACTTCTGCCATCAGAAGCAGTATGGTAATGCTTCCACATCACACAATTCCAGCTAGGCAGCTATCACCTTCATAGAGATGCAACAAAGACACAAACAAGTGGAACATGCAAACTGCAAAAGTGCACCGAATGCATCTTCTTACAAAGGCAACTTTCTCTTCCACTAAACAATTTCCACCTTCATCTATCACCATCTTGGCAACATCATTTGTCTTTTTAACTCTGCTGCAGTATCCAGATTCACCAACGCTTCTTAACTAAGCTGACTTGTACTCAACTTCTGAATACATCTTAGCTCTTAGATAACAGATTATAAATAATGATGTAAGATTTTCAACAACTACCGCAGGTATGGCTGATGGTCAGTGAAGTATGGAGGAGACCTAGATCGATGCTGGCGAGCTTTCTGTGAATAGTTTTCTGGTTCGAACGGTGGTAAAGGCCTGTGCTCATCGGAATAACGAAACCTATTGCTTTCATCTATTCTTGCATCCGGTGGTATCCGAGGTATATGTGAGATCCATTCGGGATATCCGTGGGAATTCCTGCGATGAGGGGAAGCATTTTCTCGCCTTGATGTCGAGGTCTGGTGCCGCCTCCAAGTATCCAACAGCTTCCTTGACCTGCGGCAAACAGTTAGCCAGAAAATATTTGCACGTTTTTAGTTATGGTAATATTAATGCCTAAAGTAACTAACAAAAATAAACAGAGATTGCACATACAAATACACTCAAAAGAAAAACTACTTTGTATTTATGCAGATATCACAAGAAAAACGTCAGAAAAAAAGCAGTACAATAAAATGACAAATTATTTTTCTCTGTTGCATTCTCTCAAAGTCTCCTAGTACATAATTTTTCCGTTTGTTTTAGTTTATAAATATGCTAGATTATACTGAGAGCTTGCCTGTTCGTTTCACACTGCAAATCTTTTATCGAATCGTATATAACCGTGGTGGACTAGTGAATATGAATTGTTTGGCCCGTCCTGAAAAAGCAGACTAGCTTATGCCCAACAAATTAACTTTTAGTAACACCTAACTATTTAGAGAATATGTAAATCATACATTATGCGGTTTTTCGATCAGATTCTAACAATATTCTTGCTTTTATTAGTATATTTATTTACATCACCACGTCGAAGACATAGATAAAATCTGCAAAAAAATAATCTATGGTATAACACAGTCACTTGGTATTCAGTAAGTAACAAATTTAACGTGAATTAATTATGCTGTGGTGAAAGTGATTTCACTGATTTCGTTTCTCAACATCACAAATTAATACAAGAAATCTGAGCTAATGCTCATAAGACGCGCGAGAGCCTATAGCAGTTTTTGTTGGCAGGTAGCCTTGGTCTATCTCTATCCATTTCTTCGTAATTCACTATTCTACAGCTGAAAATCAGAAAACGAATGGACGGACAAAATTGTAGGGATGTGCCCGAGACCTTCTGAAGTTCTGAACCGAGACTGAGACGAGACTCGAGACCCATGTCTCCGAGACCGAGACGTTCAAAATTTTGTCCGTGACGAGACGTTTAAAATCCGAGACGAGACGTTACAGCTTCCGAGACGCTGGCCGAGACCTTCAAGCTCACGAGACTCGAGTCTCGGGAGCTTCAACGTCTCGCCGAGACGTTTTCCGTGACGTATGGGGAACACATTAACAATGAAAAAAATATGCGGATTAAATAACTCGCACCATGGTAAGCTCTTTCCATTTGTGATATTGTGGGTTTTTGCACTTTATTTTGAGAATTATCACTGAATTATTAACGGCTTGCACCATAAAGATTATTGCAACTGCACTGCTTTAGACATGAGCCATCACATTCATTGCAATTTGCAAGCAACCAAAATTAGTAAACTACAGCTGATTATATAGCCTTATACGTGACTCAGTTTGGCTGATTCATTCTGACATCGTGCACTTTATCTTCATGGCGACTAGATCATTTTATGACGAACAAAGACTGACAGGACATAATTCTGCTTTATGATGAATAATTATATGAAAAACAAAAAACACTGTAAAAGGAATATTTCTTAGCCACAATTGTCATGCTGGTTAATATCGCTTTAAATGCAGCTACAGTATGCATGGCGTGCGCCTGCACAAAACGTCTCGACGAGACGCAATGGCCCGAGACCCGAGACGAGACCTACTGGGCCGAGATCAAGACATATTGCTCCGAGACCGAGACGCATCGGTCCGAGACGAGACTTGGTACGTCTCGAGACTGAGACGTCTCGACCGAGACCACATCCCTGCAAAATTGCGATGGCTAAGACGCGCTACAGCAGTAGCTGCTGTCGCGCGTAACAAAACATTTACGGTTGAATGGACGGGGTAAGAAAACTGTGCGTTTATTAACGGAAAACTGGGGATATCTTGGAAATGGTGAGAGATAAGGCCAAAATTACTATTAATCACTGATAGAAAGTGGCAGATAAGATAAAAATTATCGACCTTGGATGACCTTGAAAGTCGGTACGTGCTGTTGTGGCTAAATGAGGGCCAAAATTGCCACTAATCACTAATAGAAAATCGCATACGCCCTTTCAGATGAGATAAAAATATGCGACCTTAAATGATCTTCAAGGTTAGTACTGCAACAGGAACCGTATGGGCTTTAGCATGTCTTCCCTAGCAAGAGCTGGACTTTTTGTTTTCCTTTGTCTAACAACTACAATAAGAAATCTGTCAGATACAGAATAAATTTTATAAAAATTATGCTAGGGCTGGAGCTAAGATACATTGACTACTGACTAGAACTATTAAGATGCAGCTGTATGTTTGTACCTCCATCTAATATTTAACATGTAAAATGTCCTTAAAACGAGTCGCTGCAAAGTTGACTGAAGAGCAGATTGTTTGCTGCTAAACTGAAGCATGACAACAAAATCCAAAATTCATAATTTTTTGAAACAGACAAGTTGATAACAGACAACATATGAAACTGGTCACATCACAGCAGTGGCTCACAACTGGCAACACATAAAACCAAGTCTGTGACAAAGAGTCTAAATGGCATTAAGCTTGACATAAAATTATGCATTGACTTTTGTCGAGTGTGGAATAATGTATCGACTCCAGATTGAAACATGTTAGGTCTTTTGACAGACACTTGAGACAGTCATTCAAGTACAAAAAAATTCTAAAAAGCCAAAAGCTCAAGTAGATATCAAATGTAGTATAAATAAAAACAAACATAAAAAGTAAACACATATACAAAAAGTGAAGGAATGAACACATTTACAAAAAGAGCTCATTGCACAAAGACTTCCGATACTGCCAATGAGTGCTATACAAGCAATTTACTAGTTGCCACATCTATGAGAAAAAATGCACCAAAGATGATAAAAGCACAAAGTATACAGTATATCTCTAGCTATCACACTCCTGCATCTATTCACATCTAAGAAATCGGTAATTAACAATATAACAATATTGGAAAACACACGTCATATAGGCACCAACCAATGAACGAATGAAAACTGAATAAAAACATTGAATGTATTTACAACTCAATATTCACGTGCACAGGCAGAGAATATCTTAACTATCAGTAACATGGCATGGCAATAAAATGCTTGCATTAGGCCACTGGTGATAATTTATACCAAACAATTTGCAGTTGCCTCAGATTCAGCGAGTTTCTCGCTGACATTGTGCGCTTTATAAATTAAATTCACTTACTTACTTACAACAGGTCTTTGGGTTTCTCTGCCAACCAGAAACTGCCATATAGTTCAGTCCACATCTGCCGAATTCACACATAAAAGTGTCTACTATTCTTTCATTTTGAACTCAGCCCTTTAAATGAAACAAAATTTCATAAACATACCCAGGTCAACGCTGCAATGAGCATTTTCATCCGTCTGCTAATAAAATCAAGCACCAAGAACTGAGCACAGATAAAATAGTTTCAATAATACTTGCAGAACTTAAGACCATTTCATAGTACGTCTAGCTTATGCCCAAAGTCCATTATGCTATCCTGTCTGCTAGCATGTGCTAGCGAACAGGTCTCGGACAAGTTCGCTGGTGTCTGCGACAGGCTGACGACTTTTTCGGCTCAAAAACCTGTCTCGGACAAGATAGCGCTATCACGACATGTTGTGATAGTGCTAGCAGGTTCGCGACAAGTTCGCTGTGTTTTGACGTACTAGCCAGATGGACTTTAGAAAACGACAGACTACGAACCTGTTCGACACTTCTTCGATACAGTAATTAACTTATTTAGTGTTATGAATATGTGTGAAAGTCGTCAATGACGTCATTTTTTGCGTGCTACAAGTCGTTTTCAGTAGTAATATTAGTATATTACATAATAATGGAACAAAATTTAATTAATGCAGTACAGAATGAACCTAATGTGTGCAACACTGAATTAAATTCGTCAGAAGAAGCGATAGCAATAACAGCGTCTTGACCAAAGTCTGCCATTTTTATGTACACAACTAATACAGGTCAGGTCACACTGGTCAGGTCAGGTCAATGGAGTTCGTGGACGTGAACAAGTCTTCTAACTTGCTAGCATGGTGGACTTTGGACGAAGCGACACTATCACGACACTATCACGCACGCACGCAAGTCTGAGACTTGCTAGCGAGCAGGTCTCCAGCAAGTTTCGAGCAGGTCTCGGACCAGATAGCATAATGGACTTTGGGCTTTAGACTGTAGTTACATAAAAAAATAAATGTTACACAAATCTTGCTTCAGAATATAGCTTAAAACATGCCAAAGATTGAGCATGGTTTTGTAAGTTATTGACAGAATTACCAAAGGAAATAAATAACGTTTCCACATGCTATGATAGAGAAGTCAAAAAGCCATAACTTAAAACCCAAAAGTTATTAAGTGGGTAAATAAACTTAAAATCTATGTCTACTATTTGCTGTCTACCCAACTCCAGAGTCATAGCATTATTAAATTAGTTGCAGCCAGCAACAAATTGGTATGTATTAATACTGTTCCCAAGTTATCATCATCATCACCATCAGCAGCAGCAGCAGTGGCAGCACAACCATTATCATATTGTCAATTAAATCTAAGGCATAAAGTCCCATACTCACTCACTCAGTTGCTAGCACAGGGTCAGGACTCAGCAGCTAATGCCAGTCTCTGGGCAGCAAGCAGTTAGCCTTTACCGTGGGGGCCGTGGTGGTAGGCTGCTTTTATTTTTTGCTAGTAACAACCTTGCCTTTTACTTTTACCTGCTCCTTATCAATCAATCATCATTATCACCATCCTCTATCACAATTTTAAAGTCTTCTCAGGCGTTTCTTGCTTGCCCGACTGCCGACAGCGGCAGGTGTCCTGGTAGGTCTGCGCGGAGGCCGGCAGGGTGCTGGAGCATGGTAGAGTTCCCTGCAGTCAATGCATGCGGCATAATCACATGAGTCACCTGTGCAGCGTGCAGCATTGTTCACAGTACGCACTGGACTGTCACACCGGGGACACTTGCTCAGACGCTCTCCAGGCGCCAGTGTTAAACCGATCTGCAACAAACCAATCTGCAACATGATGGCAGCCAGGTACCATCATTTGAGACCACGATCTTGGTTATGGGATAGCACTTCTGTGTGGGACCCCAACTACAGTCTTAACCACAATCTTCACTTTACCCTCCCTTCAGTATCGAATAAGACAAAAGGGGGTTCTGGTAGCACTGTACGATTGCAAACTTACACAGTAGCTGCAAATGTATCGTGATCAATTTACAGCTCTCAAAACGTCTCATTGCAGCAACTTTAGTAAGTAAGTAAGTAAGATTATTTAGAAGGCGCAATTTAACAATAGCCACAATGTGCCGCGCTCTCAACGCCCGAACAAAAATGTCTTTAACTGCCGTTTAAACTGTTCAAACTTAATGAAATGCAAATGACTGTTCTATTCTTGGAAAATTGTTCACATTTCATGAAGTTTTAACTCTAATCTCCCCATAAATATGGCCATGGTCTTGATTACAAAGAGCTTGGTCTTGAGTTCAATGATCTTGAGAACAGTTTATTGAGATACTGAAAGCTGCAAACCAGAACTTACACAAACCTCAGAATTACAGACAGACAGACAGAACCTTAACTACTTGTAACACAGTTCTCAACATATAACCACACAAATAAAATAACCCACAACCACTTCAATCACAACTAAGCTAAACAACACAAATTGAATTTCTCTTAAATGAAGCAACTGAACAAGCATGCACTTGGTTAAAATTAAGCGAATTCCAGTGACCCTTCCAACGGTTACTAAAGTGAAAAGTACAAGCATTGACAACAGAATGCAGAATGACCACAAGTATATCCTGTAGTAACAAAACCAATGACAACATACCCATGAACAATTTTTACGCACGAAAGCAGCTGCTGCTTTCAGCGCATCTTAGCCAACACAATTCTGTCTGTCCGTCTGTCTGTCTGTCACACGTGTGGATCAGTCAAAAACGGTGCAAGATAAGATCACCAAATCTTCACCGTCGGCTACCTGGAAAACTCTAGTTTCAGAAACCATAAAGCTTTTCCATAAATTCGAAAGGGGTCACCCCGAGTGAGGGCGCTAAATGAGGGGGTGGGCAAAATTTGCGATTTTTAGCCAGTAAGTCACTGTGTGACTTCACTTTTTGACTTAGACTTTTGCTGAGCCTAAACTTCGGTCTAAGTACCTACCAAAGTCAAAAAGCAAATCGATTTCGCTGAGCGAAAACATGGCGACTTAACACAGATAGTTTAGTTAATTACAACAGTTGGTACCAAAAATAAACGCCGTAATGGCTACACAATGATGTGAGACGTTACGTAATTACGTCATTTGCGTGCGTGGCAGAATTAAATAAGCAAGTTCAAGCCTAACTGGTTGATTTATTTCCTGTTAGGTTTACCGGTTTTCCGCCATTTTTAATCGTTTAGTTGAACTTTGGTCTAAGTACAGACTTTAGCGTTCAGCTTTAGCTTTGGCTCAGCGAAAAGGCTCAGCAAAAGTCTAAGTCAAAAAGTGAAGTCGCTCACTGTATCTCAGTAACGGTGCAAGATAGGGCCTAGGTTAAGTAATCATCACTAATAAGAAGTCGTACACTGGCTCTCGATTGACGCCGAATTCAATGACCTTAAATGACCTTGAACGCTAAAATAGGGGTTCTATGGATTTTTTTGGCGATTTCGGGCTGCGACACAAGTCTATATTATTCACAAGGTGACGCCACGGAACTATCGTTAAATGCGATCCAGACAGAGAATTTGGCATTTGTATATTAACTTAGCGTGAACACCCCAATTTTCAGCTAAACTACTGAACCGGAACAGCTATAGGCTTTCGCACGTCTCGTGAGCATTAGCTCAAATTTTTTGTATAGCACAGTATTAAATCAGCATTAAAACGTCTAGCTTTAAGTGACTCTAACTTTAATAACTGGAGTCTTGTTGCATACACTGTAGTTATAACAATGAAAGCCAGGAAGACATTTAGAAAAACGTTTCTGAACTCGTTCTACGAAGTTGCACATCACGAGCAAGCCTAGGCAACCACACGGGTGATCCATATTCAACTAAAGGCCTGACAAAAGTGACAAAAGCCTTAACTAAAATGTCAACATATCTACTATGAAAGCTATGCAAAATTAAGTTGCACGTGTGTTTTTGGTCCCGTTCAGAGCTTGCCATTTGAAAGTGAGAGGTGATCAAAAAATCGATCGTGCTGCACAGGGTAGGTGATCGATTATATGACGCGACATTATACTATCACTGTATAGTCCTTTTCCTTCCCTCTTCCTTTCCTCTATCTTCTCCTCCCTTTCCTTTCCAACACCTTTCCTTCTTTTCTTCTCCAAAAGATTTAGCTATACAGCATCTGGGGCGGAATTCCAGCCACAAATTCGTTTCATCAAATTTTTGAACTCCTGATTGCTAAAACGCATCTAATGCATGGCCACATATTAAATCACAAAGTTTCACAGTTTAATCCTAAGTTTTTTCATGAAGCATCCTGCTTCCACATGTGAATACCTCAATGGAGTGGACGTCCACGGCTAAGTCTAAGGCCTGCCAACGTCAGTCTTCGCCTTCACTGAGTGTTGACATATCCACGAACACAAAAGAGCAGATGAAAACTTAACAGAAAAGCAATGCTAAAAATGAAATTTTAAAACATGTTAACTGAAAAATGTTGCATAGAAGACGATCTTTTACTTCTGCTGTAGTTTGCTTCTCAAAACTACCAAACAACTTCAAAGTGAAATTTGACTGATTGCAAATTTGCGGTAAACGACCACAATCACTGCACGTGGCCAGTGAGTAGGCAATCGAAAAATCGATCACCTGGCAGGCGTTTAAGCAATCGATTTAGGCGATCGACCGATCGATCGCCTCAAATGGCAAGCCCTGGTCCTGTTTACATTACTGGTCAATTGATACGCTAGCAGACAAAACATTCACAATGTATAATTAACAAATTAACTACATCTTACAACTGAAACGCTGACTGCTTCAATTTTAAGATAACCCTGACTACGCCATCATGTTGCAATACGATCATGGTCATCCAACCCGTACACACATCTGACTACATCGAATTAGTACATCTACGTTACTATTAAGCCATGGTAATAATCTATTACCTGCCAGTAGCGGCTACAGCGTTGCAACGAGGCATCGGTTCCGATGTTTGAATGATCTGTGGAGCTGCTGCATGACAACTGTATGCTGCCCAGAGGTCGAACAGTTGACGTCATTGCTCTGCTAGCCACGTTGCTGCTTTTCACTAGTAAATTCTCCTGGGGGCACCATCAAAACAGTGTCGGCTCTTACATTCTCAGTCACTGCTGTAGTCAATATATGAGACAAAGTAGTAAGATAATTTCACCTTAAAGTAACTGAAATTTGCAACATGGTGATAATTACAGGGTTTCCACTTTCAGTGACCAAAATTTGTTGGAATTTTCCAGGACCTTCCAGGACCATCAAAGCATTTACCAGGATCTGCTCGAAGCAAGGCCAATGTTTAAATAATAGAGACAAACAGCAACTACTTAGTGTACATACAGAGTGTAATCCAGCGCACAAAGTTCTAAAAATAATTTACCTCATCATTTTTTTCAGCAAGTAAGTGCATGACTAGTGCTAGTGCTAGACGTTGTTTATTTTGAATCCCCAGTAAATTCATCCACTATTCAGAAGTTTCGTTCATGAATTGCAGGACTTTCCAGCACCTTAAGCTTCAATTTCAAGGACTTTTCAGGACCAAACTTACTGTCTAAAATTTTTCCATTTGATTACCTTTACACAATAGGCCTACACAATACACACACAGCAGTTACAATACACCACCTTATTACGTTCCCGAAGCTCCAGATAATGCAGTCGACGTTCACGTGATTCTTTGTCATCAGAAACTGCTTGCCTCCATGAATGACAAACACATGACATTCTACAACAAACAACACATACAACACAGCATAGCTGGCTAAACACAGCTGGGGAATGCAACACAGAACATGTATGTGTTCTGTAAATACTACTACTAAATAGGATATGTAAATAAATAGGATATCTAGGCTTACCAGAGAAATAAATACATTTATACATGTGCATTAAATGCTGTATTTTTATTTCTAACTGTACATCTCTGCAAAGTTACTCTAAAAGTTAACAAGAATGTTGATAAACTTAAGTGAAGCATGGAGTAATAAAAACTGATCAGGTTTTTTGGAGGTGACTGATCAACTGTGATCATTATCTAAATCCAGAAGTTAACTAGAGGACTCTTCACTTACTCTGTGACTGCAATAGAAAGCCAACAATAACAAAAACAATACATGCCAAAGGTCAGAGCTTTTTCAGTTATTACTAATACTTAGGGCTGTCGAAGCGTTAATTTCTTTTACGCATTAATGCACTGTGTTAATTTTTTTAACGCATTAATTAACGCGTTATTAACGCACCCAGACCCGTCGAGAGGGAGAGTAGTGGGGAAGTTACCCCAGGCCCCACAATTTTTGAGGCGCTTCTGCCTGTAGAATATAGAAAGTTAGAAAGCAATAACTGATGTCATCGCTAGCATAGAAATCTATTAGCCTGTCATGTAAATAATATTTCTTTGCAATAATGATGGAACGGCAACTAGTTTGGTTACTTGAATTCATTCGATTGTCAAATAACCACAGTTCAACGAAATATCGGAACTTTTGCTTCACAGAATTATGCAAATTAAATAAATTTATGCATGGGCATAAATTTTGTAATGCACGTTAATTTATTAACGCGCTAATTAATGCATGAATTCGACAGCTCTACTAGCATTGGTTTTAAGTTTTCATTACCAGTATATTTTAGTAATTGTATGAGGTTTTCATTTCAGTCTGGCAATTTTATTACATATTTCAGTCCATTTAGCAGCACATAGTTCAAGTAAGATTCTAAACTTACAGCATTTCACTCCAAAAAGAAAGCAAGCTAATACCTGCAGAGATCGCTGTCCGAAGCATGGCGAAAAATAGCAGCAGCAACTGGTGGAAAACACAATAACCGGCTTATAACATCTCCATGTGCAGATGCAGAGACATCAAAAGATTCTAACTGACCAACAGTCTTACGCCGTTCATGCACAAAAACGCCTGATGAATATTGCATCAAAGGACAAGATGAGGGCTCAGTATATACAACAGAAGCTGACCAGTCTACAGCATCAGATTCAGGGTAACTACTTGTAACATCAGTTAACCGAGTCTGACATTCACTGTCTTTGCTTACAAGATTTGTGCGGTCTGAACTGCCATCTGCTAGTACTGCATGTGTCTTCAATGTGCTGTGCACAAGTTCGCAGGCAGTGTCTGATTTGTCTTCCGATGCATCGAGATTCAGCGGAGGAAAGAGGTTCAGACGCTGCTCTGAAAATGACACCTTTGTGCAGTCAGACTCTGTAAAATACCCACTGGTTACAACAGTTAACTCTGTGCCACATTTGCAATCTGTGCTTTCCAGATTTATGCTGCCTGTGCTTCCCTCTGAGGGAGCAGCATATGCTGCCTTCGACTGAGTGTATGTGTGGTTGCACAGTTCTGATATATCTAGAACCAATGGAGGACAATCCACATGCTGTTCAGCAAATGACGGCTTTGGAGGCTTAATCTCTGTACAGTAACCACTGTCACCAACATTTGCCACAGAACTGGGCACACATGGTGTGCTTGTGATGTGATAATTAGAAGATTGCATCCTTGTACAATCAGGTCTCTCTGAGTTCCACTCCATGTACACTGATGGACTATCAGCTTCTTTGATTAAAAGTGTAACTGTACTTTCAATAAATCACAACACAACACAGGTATTATTATACAGAAAGAACTAATCTTACTATTGTCATTACAGTGTATAATTTGGTATAAAGCACTGGGTGATGGTAAAGTGTGAAATGCGAGATACGAGAAGAGCATAGAGTGAGGGAGCGTGTGAGGAATTTGTGCGAGAAACAGGGTAATAAGTGAGGCAGCGTACGAGGCCGCGGTATTGTGCGTTATTGGAGAGGAGGCATGAGTGACAGTCAGCGTCAAGGCATGGACCAAGCGCCATTGCTCGTGTCAAATACAGTGTAATAAAGACGTTCGTTTTATATTAATCTCTAGCCCAGCGCCGGTCTATAGTAGGATACTCTGATTTAAGCAATATGACATACTTTAGCAGACTCACAATGATGTTTCTTAGTTGTTTTTCACATTTTTTGTGTGAACGTTTTGGGTTGGGGTTAGGATCAGGCTTGAGGTTAGGGTTAGGTCGATCTTATTTATTTGCACAACAGCACAACTGTTATCAAAAATGTAAACAGAAACATTAATTCTATTTTCAATTCGGCGAACTGATAGAAGCAATGCAAAATTTGCTACTTTCAGTTCGGGGAAAACGGATAATGCCCGACGCCACCGGACTGCTGACATCCTGCCTTCATTACTGTCAGGAGCTGAGCTGGTCTCACAACACTGCAGCCACTGACACTTCCAGACTTACCCCGTCGGCAGTCGACAGTCTGGCGGGACTAAAATGTAGCAGAAAGTTAACAAGCTATCTAATAAAGCTGAAATAAATAAATCTAAGTTGTGCAATAAGATTTTAGATCTATGCTGTAAGTATGCATGCCATTTTGGCCCAATTCTGCCATTGTCCAGCTGAGAGTAAACTGAAAGACTTTTAACCTCTTAGTATTTTGAAAAAAAATGTGAATAAGAATTGTGGCACTCAATCATTTTAGTCCATCTTGTATAGAGAAAGAACGTCGCTCTGCACAAGTCATGGTAGATCTATAGCGTCACTCTCCACCTGCACAGATTTCATCTCAGCAGCCAGCACTGGTAACGAGGAGTTTACTAGAACTCAGAGTTAAATTTAGTGATCCTTATATTTTTTACTTTAGAATTAGTGAATCTATTCATCATATCTAATGCAGTACTGGTGGCAGCGTGAAATTAATAGCAGCGCGGCCGAACTGATTTTAGTAGCCCAATTAGTTGCACTTCAGATCGCTGAACTGCTTTTGGTAAATTCCGATTTTTTCGACTTAGTTCGGCGAACTGACAATAGTAATTTTGGTCATCAATCTTTCAGTTTGCCGAACTGACCGTAGCACTGAGCAAACAGAAATGGCTGACCTGTAGTATATGAGCGTTGTGCTACAATTTTTAAATAAAGTGCTGAAGGTTTATCAAGTCGGACGATGGTAAAAGGTGGATGTGCGGATCTGCGGATGTGGCAATGGGTAAAAGATGGATGTCGATGAGGACATCCGCATTTTACCCACCGTACTCAGGAACGCCTCTGGACCAATAAGCGGTGTATAACCGTGTATCAGTTTGGGGCCTTTGGGCGCCGGACGTTTGGGCGCCATGCTTTTTGTGACTGGCACGTTATCAGGGGCATCATTTAGGGAGGCTAAAGGGGTTTATGTAACCCAAGGATTTAAAATTTTATTTTTTCCCTGTACATCGTACCTCTGAAACACTGTTAATGCTGTAAAAAAACAATACATTACGTAGACTGGGACTCCCCAAGGAATACGGAGACCCCCAATTATTTACTGAAATGACGCCACTGCACGTTATATTTAAATTACCATAGCACTTTGCATATCGTTCGAGTGATTACGTTAATTGCGGAGTGAATGTTTGAAAACTCAACAACTTTTTGACTGGTAATGTACGTGACAACTGTTATAGGCACATTCGTCTTTTACCCACACATCCGCACTTAGCATCGGCAAATTTTATCCGCCTTTTACCCGTTGCCACATCCGCACATCCGCTTATTACCCATAGCCTATATGAAGTCGATATATTTTAAAATAACTGCACTGTCCACCAATAAAACATCAACATTAAATGTAAAGGTTCATTATGCGTTTAGTGAGGTACGCCATATTGCTTAAATCAGGATATCCTACTTTAGACCGGCGCCCCCTATCCTTATCCCGAACCCTAAATCCCTAGCCCTATCCCTAACCCTAAACAGTTTAGTCAAAGTCATTAGGAGTCATGAGTCACGGAAAGACTTCCCCAACAAGTGTTAACACAAATGTTCTATTATTGTAAATCGAAGCATCAATACCTTGACTGTATATCGTTGAAAAATGCACTATATCAGAATAACATCAACTTAATTAAAACCTATAATCGAAACTTGTAGCAAAACTTGGATTTCAAAATTCGAGCCAAAACATTGCAGCGAATATTTAATTTTTGCCATGAAATACGTAACGTAACGCCACGTGCAGTTACGAGCGCAGGCTGGAAACAGCATAATCCCTATAGGCATACCACCGTACCACGAGTCTACGACCACGAGGTTATATAAGCTGTGGGCTAGCTTCAAGCTGTCTGAGTCGAATCTCAATTCTCGAAACTCCAACTCGGCAAAAATATACTGATTTAAAATCGTTTAATATTATTAGCCAACCATAAGGCCTACTCAAGTAATGGTCGAGCTTATGATATGGTTGTCGTCGTCTGTCTGCATGTCGACTCTGTTCGTCGTCGTATGTCACGGATGTATCCTGGCTAACAGTATAACAGTTAAGTCTTAGGGGAAACTTTTTACACGAATAATTAGCTACCCGTGTATTACCCGGTAGGCCTATGTACAAAATTTCAGCGATCAGTGCAGCGATCAGTGCAAGGGAAACTTTTTCAAATTCGGGGTTGAATGGAAAAGGGGTAGAAAAATGTGCATTTTCAACGGAGAACACGGCAATATCTCGGAAACGCGGCGAGAGGTTACTATTAATCACTAATAGGAAGGAAGTCGCATGTTGGCTTTCAAATGACATGAAAATTGATCTTGGACGACCTTGAAGGTCACTGACAAGTGACAACCAGTGCGGTCAGCTATACTCTAGCGACAGCTGGGCTTCTTGTTTACTTATTCTGCGATACGCTGTAAAAGAAGACAAAATAAAATCTATTGCCTCGCTGATTGCAAAACTATCAATGGCGGCGCTACGTGGGCGAGCCAGGTGATTTGAAATGACCTGGCTGGAAGACCCAACGCCCTGGCTCTCGCCCTGCCTCGGTAATAATGCGAACAGAAAAAAGATGTTTACCACATCTCAGATATCTGACCGTGTTAGCCTATTTGTTTTATTTTGATAGTGAAACAGTCAACGACCTACTGGTGGGCACAGCTTGAGCCCAGTGAAAAATAGGGGGGATATTGATAAGGTTGTAGATCAAAACTCCCCCTATTTTTGCGTCCCCCTACTTTTTATAATCTACACCCTTAACAATTTTATTCCGTAGAGGAGAAAGAAATCCAAAATAGAAAGGGAAACTAGTCAAAAACTGGGGGAACCAGTGTTCAAAACTGGGGGAATTGCGCCCAATTTCGATTCCAGATTTGGGGAGATAGAAGTCTGCACTGTGCATCGGCCTACTACCTTGCTGGGGTTCATTGCTTTTTATTTACTTACTCGATATCATTTTGGTTTCTACATTGCTTCCCATTTTCGAACTTTTTCTTTTTCATTAAACATTTGTGTTCTTGTGTAACTAAGAGGAGGCAAAGTGAGTGAGTGAGTAGGGTTTTACGACCCGCCCGACACAGTACAGGTCATTTCGGGGACGGCCTTTCCAGGCAAAATGCACGTACACAAATAACGAAACAAAAACTTCACACAAAGTTTAACTTCTATGAGACACAAAACCTAAAAACAACCTATAAAACCTAAAATCGCAAGAAGAAGAGGAATGAACAAAAAAGAGAGAGAAGGAAAATGGAGGCGAGGATCCCAATTCGCTATGCCATTGGATCAGGCGGTCAGGCGAGTCCTACGCGGCGTCCGGAGTCCGGATGACCTGACCTGGCTTGAAGAATACTGCTCTGGCGCCGCCAATGAAAACTATGCAATTATATCTATCAGCTAGAGAATATTCACTTGTTCTAGCTTTTCTCGTTTTCTCTGTATTCTAAAACTAGCAAACTTAAAAACCTGAAAACTTCTCACAAATTAACATTGGCTTTTCCAGTGTTGATATCAAGTATGATAGTATTTGTGCTGCTACTGTTTCAGCTCGGGATTTCATGCTGTAACTTGTATATGCACATTAGATTGTAGGCCCTAATTGCAATGTTAACTGACAGTTGAGACAGCCTGTGTATGTTCAAAGTAAACTTAGGCCCAAATTATTTAATTTCAATTACAAGCACCTGACGTAACGTCGTAAGGATTACCAGGGCCAGGGGTATACAAACAGGCCTAATGTAAATTGCCTGGAATACGCACTGCACACTAATTCTGCACAATTCTGCATACAACAGCTCCAATTTTGTAGTCCCACGTTTAAATTTGTGGCACCACACTGCAATTGTTTGCCTTCACTGTTTAAACTACACTAAACTTTGTCAGTTTATTCTCTAAAAAATATAATTGTTGCCAACAGATTTTATATTTAAGCTAGGCCATAATGCACCAGATTTGATTTCCGCTGGGAGCGCTCCCTCAGATCCCCAAGGTAAAATTTAGGGGTCCTACTTCCAGTGGGAAGAAAGGGAAAGATTGGGAAAAAGACTTTAAAGGCGAAAAAGAAAAGAGAAAATGCAAAGAAAAGGGATAAACCGAAAAGACAGGGGAAAAGAGCGGAGAACAAAGGCAAAAAGAAGAAAAAGAAAAAAGAAAACTCTGGATTTGCTCCCTCCAAATAAAATTTAGCTGTGCTGCTGCAAAAAAATCAAGGTCTTATACGCAAAAAAGCTTCAGCTTCTGGGGGGAAGTCCCCCAGATCCCCTACCGGGGCTTTGCCCCTGGATCCCACTCGGGGACTTCCATCCCCAGACCCCCTCACTTCACGCCCCCTAACTTAAAATCCTGAATATGCCCCTGATTACTTTCTTACCAATTAATTCAATAGTTACTTGACATTTGACAGTTGGACACCAAGTTCACCGACCGACACATAACATACACAAAACTATGTTTTATTGTTAATGAATGGTTGACAAATGCATAAACTGACATATTAAACAATCATAAACGACAATAACAAATCAAATGTCATAAAAAGCACCAAAGGGACTGAATATATGGCTAGCTCTAGCACAATAATTAAAGAAACGTGTAGAAAAAGACTTTATCTAGAAAATACACAAATGACTAGAAAAAATGACAATGCAAACACACAACAAAAACACAGAAGAAAACTAACAATGTTAACATCCAAAATAATAACAAAAGATATAAAAAACAAAACAAAGTGACAAACATTACAAAACAAAATGACACAGCATCAAAGTTGAGAATTTTGAGGCAAATTACTAAAATGTCATAACATGAGTTTTGTTCTAAAAATGCAGAAATAAAATTAAATCACTACCAAATACAACCGTTTGGATATGGTTAAACAAAATCATCACAGGCAACAAAAAGAAATCAAATCAGACACACAGCATTAAAAATCGAATTAACAAACTAATTATTTGAAACGAAAAAATAAACCAAGTGATTACAGAAATGATAATTACATGAGTAACAACTTCATTTCTTAAATCAATGACAACAAAAAACTGAAATGTGTAGAGCAGCACTGTAGTGTTAAATTATTGCTTCAGTTCAGTTGTTTGAAATAAAAATAGAATCTAGGTTTTGGACGGTAATTTGCATGGTAACATTTAGGTAGTGTGTATACTCTTTTTTATAATATAACTGCTGGACATAGCGACAGCTGTTGCTGGATATATAGTCAACATGCACCTTGCCTACAACGTACAAAAACACAACTTTCATTGACATAGCCATTGAAATTGGAGACAAGCCTTAAAAAGTTTGGGAGACACATTTAAAAGGGATAAAATTGAGTTGACACGTCACAACTATGTCCCAGAGCAGTGATATATTTTGGCAAAAAACATCAAATCTGATTTATAACTTCTAATTAGAGCTGTTACAGTTGACGCGTTAATTAACATGTTAATGCGTTAATAAATTAACGTGCATTAAAAAATTAACGCGTGTTAAAAAAATTAACGCACATGCGTAAATTTACAGCAGTAATGCCCCGCTAAAGCGTGGCTGCACGCGACGATTTCCTCGGACGAGGTTTATAAACCTCGGAAGGCCTGGTCATGTTAAACATTTCGGATGAGGAAATTGGTGCGTGTAGCCACGGCGTTACACGTTTAAACTGAAACATTTGCGCAACATCTTCGTTTGTGTCTAATAGGGTGTTTACACAATCCAGCAAACGTCCAGCAAACTTCCAGCAAATGTATTCAAAATACACGTGCTAATGCTGGATGTTGTAAACACCGCATAAGTTACCTGCGGACGTAAAAAATTCTGAACACTATGCGCAACAGTCTACACACGTTTTGCATCAAGGCATAATGGCAACAAGTACACGTATTAGAAGTCAGAGAAATAAAAAGGTGAGCAGAAGAATAGGCGACGGGAAAGAAGAAATTCTTCGTTCAAGCAATTAATCGTTAAAATAAAATACTGTAATAAATAAATAGTAAATAGTCTAAATAAATGTGTTTAAAAAATTAAAATTATACGTGTTTTTAAAACTTTTTTCATTCTTCTAATTTTCTATATTCTACAGGCGGGTCCCATAAACGTCTCGGGCCCGAGGTAATTTACCTCCTACTCTCCATCTCGACGGCACTGGGTGCGTTAATTTACGC
>Ga0209367_1002883_pt1 | contig 23023 bp, 21 predicted proteins | sample WorMetLIZISLAND2_FD_187412 | JGI IMG/M metagenome (GOLD analysis project Ga0209367, IMG submission 187412) | Marine gutless worms symbiont microbial communities from Max Planck institute for Marine Microbiology, Germany - Olavius geniculatus... ... | reverse complement strand
TTGCGGTGTTGAGGTCGCGATGGACTGACGCAGATTTGTGGTCATTGTGTGTCTGTTAAATATTGACGACGGCCGTCGGTACTCGGTAGTCGTTGCCTCACACGTCCCAGTCAGTAGGCCGGCCAGTAGTAAGTAAGTAACAAACTACAGGGTTTAAAGCAACCAAGCGTCACTCACTGCGCGGGCACTGCACAAACTAGGAGGCGGGGTAATAGACAGAGAATAATAATTATTGGGTCTTCTGATGGACTGGAAGACAGCCATGGAGAGTTCGGAGGTGACCGAAAAGGCTCGGTCGTTGACGGTAGACAGTCGGATGCGGCTGACGATCTGTGATGACGGGTACTGTACAAATTATGGGGCGGAACAAAAGGTTGAGAATAGATGGTCAGTAGGCCGGCCAGCTAATACATTTCGTCACCCAGCTCTGTTGATTTATCGTCGTCTGTCCTCACTTCCGCTCATAAAATATTTCGCTTTTCAGTTATTGAGAGTGAGTGAATAGTTTTGCTTTTCGCTCGACGCAGCATTTCGCTCGCGGATGACGACACTTTTTCTCCAAACGGTTGCAAATTCAGGACAGAGAAGACTATGGATGCGCAAAATTGTAATTTTGCCCACAAATTTATCCAAAGTGAAAAATTTTAAGCCATAGCTTCTTTTGTGCTTTTTGGAAAAAAGTTCCGACAAGAAGACAGACTAAAATTAAGGCAAGGGGCAACCTCTGCCTTCCCGTCACGACGCCATTGGCCAGACAGAGAGAGAGAGACAAAAAGAAACAGAGATATCAACACCCCGCTTACTCTTCGAAGAGGAGCGGCATTGTTCATCGTTAAAGTGCACCGGCTTGTGTTGCACTGTGCAGGTGCCGACCCAAGTCGACGCGACTACGGCAGATGTCTGTGCGCTGAGGAATGGGCGAGATTTTGCGGCTGTCACAACTCCGCCGACGCCATAGCCAAGTACATCCGCAGCACCAAATACTTCCTCAAAAAGACGTTCCTTCATCTGTCCAAAGTACGTCAATTTACGTTCTTGCGCTGTCTGTCTGTCTGTGTGAAAACCCACCGGCACGATTTGTTGATAAGTTTCTACGAAATTTTCAAACTGGTAGATTTTTGGATAGGGGACAATCTAGATAAGATTGTGTACTCCACGGATAGTAAAATTTAAAATAATGCTTGGAAATGTGTCAAATGTCTCAGCTTGTCTAAATGCTGTCGATCGACGTCTATTAAACAATGTGCAGTCGATTCTTTCGGCAATGCAAATGAAGTCATGCTGTATGAAAATTTTTGGCTTATAACGTTAATGACCTGAATTTTTTCCAGCCGTTTTATTTATTTCTGATCAACACGTTTACTATAGTTTTTTTAAAAATAATTAACTATGGCACTGAATTACTTTACATTGCTGAAAAAATCTACCCACTGGTTTACGAGTGCAGCGACACAATATAGCCTACTATAGCAGTACAAGAGTATTGTGATGATACAAACAAACTGTAGCATGGCTGGCCGTGGCTGTGTAGGATAAATGGACGAGCGAGCCGGACTTGGCGGCGGGTCGGGGCAGCAGCAGCAGCGGCGAGAGCTCCAAGTCATCGCGAGGTAGCTGGCTACAACGACATCTGAGTCTCAAACGTGGCGGGAGCAAGAAGAACAGAGACAGCAACCGCACGACCGGCAAGTCTCTGGACGAGGGACTGGCGGGATCGTCACAGCTAAGTGGTTCGGCGCCTCTGCTCATTACAATCTCGCCGGTCAACTCGCCCCCGTCGACACCCGGAGCCAAGTCGTTCCGTCGACCGTCTTGCGTAGACGGCGTCATCCCGGTCAGCATAGTACCGGCCGCGGCGCGCCCCGCTGGTCGAGGCAGTGGCGGCGCCGGCGGCGCCGGCGGCACGCCAGTGATACTGGAGGAACATCACGTACCGCCGCCTCAGATACAAGTAGCTGCTGACTTTGATCTCGAGCAGCTCGAGACGACAACGTCGCGATTCTAACACAAGCTTGATGTACAGCTGCAGTCGATGATTTAGTGCATCTTGTTTCCGTTCTCTCTCCCTTGCTGTTTTTAGTCTTCGTTTATTTTTTTTCTATTTCTGTCTTTTGTCTCCGTTATTGGTTGTTTTATATTTTAAAGTTGACGAAAAGGCATAGTTGAAGGAGCTTTGCTTAATACAGGAAGAGAGGAAAATGGACTGGATTGAAAGCTTAAATAAGCAGTCGGGTACATTTTCAATACAATGATTAATATTACATATTGAAATAAAGAAAAAAAACTGTTATAGTATGACCTACCCGCTAAAGACAAGGCAAAGCAACTTGGCAAGCCATTCCAGCTTTTGTTTCATTTTTCTCATTTTAGTTTCGTTTAAAATAGTTTCAGTTTTTACTTCTCGCGCGCTACGTTCCTAACGTAGCGAAGAGGAGTATATGAGATCAGTGTTATATTGAAGACCAACCGACCGACGACCCACCTCTATTCCTGAAAGAGCCTTCCTGGAAGAACTCCCCGTTCTTTAAACGGCCATATCTCCATAACGATCGATAGACGGTAGACGATTTCCAATAACGACTTCGACGCCAGTCGCCATTAATATAATATTAGTCCGGTCTCAAATTGACGCCGAGTTTCTAATACAAGTTACAAAAACGAAAAAGCACCTAGAAGAATACAAAAGAAAATAATGCGCGCGAGGAGTGCATCAGATTGGTCACCATTTTATAATATTTCTGGTTTTAGTTTATGTGTTAGGTTAAACTGGCAGCTTGGTTGTCAGTTTTCTAGTGCAAACTGCGTCACTGCAGTGCGTGCAGCGTTTTACTTCCTAGCAGCTGTGTTAAGTCTATATATCAAGCTCTGATTATTAGCGTCATTACACACAGCCTGGCAACACCCCCGTCTGCGTTACAGCAGCCAGTTGATAAAGGTAGTTTGACTCAGTCCGAATTGCAGATTGTACATTCCACAGACAGAACCAGAACTGCACAATTTGGTTGCAGACTTAGGCGGTGTCTACATGTTGAACTAAAAGTAAAATAAAAAACAGAACCAAAATCCGCACGCGATTCTGTTATAGGCAGACTCAGCACCATCAAAGCGGCTTATATCTTCCTAAAACTGCTCACAACAAAAGGGCATGCAATTTTAGTTTTAGTGTTTCATGTAACACATAGCATGTAGGCACCGCCGTATCGTTGCTTTGCTCAGAAACATGGGCGTCCGCAGGCGAGAACGGAAAAGCACTCTGTTGCTTTTGCCTTGAAGAGGCAAAGATGCTTCAGTTCGTTGCGCACTTGCAGTTACTCGAATATGTTACCATGCAGGCCTGTGGTAATAAGCTTTCCCTTTAACGCAGTTTGGTTATTAATATACAGGGTGGGCCAAAAAACCGAACCTGTTTGAGCGTTGATAACTTAGCGACGGTTAGTGGTAGAAAGTCGTCAAAAGTTTCAGAATGCTGTAAAAAATAAACGACAAATTTGCATAGTGAAACATTTAAAATATTCTTTGCCTAATTTGCATAAATATTTGACACCCCCGATATTCTGCCAAATTTGACTGTAACATATGGATTTAACATGAATATTTGAGCTTTTATAACTAAGCGACGTTTATTGATGGAAAGGTGCGTAATATGCCAAAAGTTTTGAAATTGTGTACAGAAGAAGTGTACAACTTGCACGTTTCAGCATTTAAATATTTTTCGCCTGATTTACACAAATCTGCCCCACCTTTAAAATCATGCTAAATTGGCAGTAACACATGAATTTAACTTGATTTTCATTTAGCATACAGTGAAATATCAACAATTATTAACACATACCTTGAGTTTAGATGAAATTTGACATAGGCAGTTGCCCAGCTGTTGCATTCATAACTGTCATCAGTCCTTTTAGGCAGCTGATCGATCGCTGGAGTCAATGTGTTCAGGATCAGCTAAACCCAGCATTCGATTAGCACACGTTTTAGCTGGTCAGTTACTGAAATTTTGTGACCATGTTATCTGTTGCAATGCCCCACACTGAATAATTCACAAAATTTAAATTTGGATTTTTTGGCAGTGAGTTTTTGAATTTAATGAACTTCGGCACATGGGAGTGCAGGCAAATGTCTAATTTCAGGGGGTAATAAAGATTTATGCAAATTAGGCAAAGAATATTTCTATGCAAGTTTGGCTTTCTTTGTCTACAACATTCTAAAACTTTTGACATATCACACGCCTTTTTACGGGTGATTATCGCTGAGTTATCAACGCTCAAACAGGTCCGGTTTTTTGGCCCACCCTGTAGATGTGGATACCCTATTTTCTTCGAACGGTGTAAACTCATACCCTGCTTCTTTCCAAAAGTAAGGTATAAAGATATACCATGCACTTGGTAATGTTGAAAAAAACTTGCCTTATGGTATGAAATAAATGTAGGGAAATATACTTTTTTGCGTACAGGTGTGTTAATTAATTGTAACCTAAAATCTTGCATTGTGCCTAAGGGTTGGTTGGACATGTGCCACTGCCACTTCTCTCAACGTGGAAAAACCTAGCCCTCTTTTAGCAGTGATAGAACTCACTCCTGAATGAACATTTTTGCAGGCGCCTATGCTTAGTTACGTGTAATATAGCAGTAATTTTAATTGTTTAGGTTTTACGTTATTTATGTTTGGGATTTGACTCCATTTTAACAATATTGAAACTGGCAACATACGTTTTAATTGTTCGAATGAATAACCACACACATAAAATTTGTTGCAGATTGTTTAACAGCAAACTTTTGTCGACGACTCTATTACATTTTTTATTCAGTTAAAGAACAAAACACACATCTCTTCGAATGTTTATTTTATACAGAAAAATTTGTTATTTCGCTAATGGATACAGCACAAACTGCGCGTGTAGAAACTTTAACGATTTTGTTCGGCGACGAATGTAAATCGAAAATATCGCATTCTACACTTTTACGTAAAGTAAACAACCCGGCGCAAAAAAATAACTAACTTAACGTCACTGATTAATGAATGGCAAACATTATTGTCCACATGTGGGTCTATTCCAAATGCTCCCAGACGTGTCTGATAAGCGTGAACTATTTCATGAACAAAAGCATATAAATGAAATGTAGAAAACAAACTTTACACTTTACAAAGGTCGACGACAAATGGCGAGCGATATAAGTTAGCAGTCAAAATATAGGCCTACATGTTTTAAGTTTGTTGAAGGTAAAGTTAACATCTAATACGATGTGCTTTGCATCACGCGGCAAAAGCACCATTAAAACAAAGAAACAGGAAATTGTTTGCTTGCTCGAAAATCAATTATCAACCTACAATACATTAATGGGGCTGTATTTGCCAGGAGATCAAAGGGTTGACCTCTGCATAAAAAGGGTTGGTCAAAATGGATAATATTTAATAGATACGTATTAACACGTTTTTCTGAGTGTACAGGTTCTTTCTTTGTACAAAAACTAAAATGCCCCCGATTACTGTCAGATTCCAAATTACAATCGAATACAACCCAAGAAGTAGGCTACGTAGTAGGGCTTACGTAACAAGTGACAGGATATAACAAGTACGAACGGTGTAAAGACTAAAACGTATTAGATAATTAGCTTACTTCACATTTAGTTAAAATTTATACCTAAAAAGCAGAAATTAATTACACAGCTGCTAACAACATTATCAATCTGTTTACGCTGTCTTTTGTTTTCGAATTAAAGACCGCGTAAGACAGACGGACAGACGGACAAACGTGCAAGACGCGTAAGCCCAATGCAACCTATAAGACGGCCAAACACTGTATCAAACTACTTGCAAGTTGGCCTATGCTGCAATCGCATGTAACAAATTTGCACCACTATGTACAACAAACCTGTTAAACCGGTTCTATCACAATAATTAATATAATTACGGCTTAATATACGTACATGTCATAACAACACTGATTAGTGCAGTCTACGTAGTTCGGCGCCGATGGGCCTAAACGTCAACAACAACAAAAATCGAACAACAACGCAAAACATGTTTAACAAAAATTCTTCGTTTACTGACAACTGGCACATCGACGAGTCTCGAATAAAGTCCAAACTCCACTTTTTTGCACGTTGTCCAACATGTTGTACAACACGATATGTCGTCCAACAAGTTTACAACACACTAATGTGCAATGGTAAAGTTTGGGTTTGGAGCTTATACTCCACTAGTACGATTTGTAGGAGAATATCCTAGCAAGTCGTACAAGTAGTTGTAGGATATTTAACATATTCCGATGTTGCGAATTTGTGCGTAGGTCTATATGCCTATAAGGTTTGTTGATCGGTACGTTGTCTAAGTAGTTTACATAACTCCCCGCATCAACAAATTAAAGCAGTGGAGTTTGGGCTTAATCCGATGCGAAACTGACAGCAAGTTGTACGTGTGTATATACTGTACATCTAAACAATCTCCTTCTGGTGCGGACGACGGTCGACGGTGTGGTTCTCGTAGTGTTGTACCTCGATGGTCGGTGACTCGTAGACCGGTTCCAGGTCTTTCTGCGAGCTGTCGCTGCTGGTGGTCGACTTGATGGTGCTGTGACGGCGGGCGAGTGACGGGAACGGGAAGAAGGTGTTGATGGCTTCGACGGGCTTCCTGTCACGACCACCGCCGAGCACGCAGCAACACAGCATCAGACAGACGACGAGCAGCAGTATGAACAGCGGAACACCGAGTCCCACAGCCAGACCGATCACCACTGACCTGTCGACTCCTGACACACGCATGAACGCTAGTGTGGTGCGATGCTGTTACTAGTCCTACTGCTGTCATCGAATGAAAGTGATTAGACTGACACAATGTGCCAACAGACAGCAGAAAACGTAACATTCAAAGTAACTACGGCGTAGAATCGAAACAGCGAGCGTGCGACGCACAGAGTCTTGTGATATCGCCCATTTTGCAACCTCATAGGTTTATAAGGTGTTCTGATAAGTTTTGCCTTTACCTCCAAAAAAACTTTTCACTTTAGCTATTAATTAAAACATGTTTATTTTGCTTGCGCGACTTGGTCTAAAAATGCGTAAGAATTCGTCCCCTGATTTCTGGAAAGCTGTTTTATGCATGGCTTTGCTTCTAGAAAATGCATAAAAAATCCGTCCGATGTGTTTTATGTTGTCTTCGGAGATATTTAGAAGCAAATTGCACACATGGTTGTGCTGGTAGAAAATGCATACAAAGTCGTCTCATAGGCTGTTTTAGTTTGTCTCCAAAACTAAAAACAAGAGGAATACGCATGCATGTTTAGTCTCCGGTGGATAAGATTAATTTTCCGGATCGGCAAAAGCATTTGACGTTATTTTCTATAATCTTTGGTGATTAGTGTGCCTCTAAAACTATGACATGACGCTTTACTTTTTATCTAGTTACTAATTATTATACGAGCGGTGGATCTATAGTATAACATAGCTACCGTAATCCTGGCCGGTAGCGCATCGCTGGATAAGTCGGTACTGGTTGACTCCAGTCTGGTTGAAGACGTTGTCATCACGCAGTTGATCAGCACTGAAGTGAGGCCAGCAGCTTGGTGGGTCGTGGATGACGTTGATGTCGACAGCGACACAGTCCAAGTTGACGACGCAGAAGTCGAGACAGTCGTCAACGCTCTGCGCGTCCTTGTACTGCATCGCTCCAGCGGACAACCGATTTTCGTGCTTCTCCCATTTGTGCTCGTTGCATTCCACCACGCCTGGCAGTAACACAAACTTGCGTACACCAGTCTGACTTTATCAACAACAATGCTGCAATTTTAGTAATTTAAGGATGTCGATTGCTTTCACTCATTGTTTTATGTCCTTCTCTCTGTCTTGTATCTCTTCTATATGGTCTGTCTGTTTGTCTGTCCGTCCGTCTGTCTGGCTGTGAGTATCTGCTACCGTAATATTTCAGTGAATAAAGGTTGATGTATAAGTAGAGATTAGAGATACAGGCTTATTTAACGATTGGTTACTCTACGTAAGAAGATCAAAAAGGATTACACACTACACAGGCGTCCATAACCTGTGTAATCCAGTCCGATCTTCACGGAGACACGAAAATAAAAGTCAATTTATTGCAGCAGCCAAAACGACGGCAAAGGTTCAAGCGTCAATCCCATCGTGTACAAGAATGTGCGACAAACCTTATTTTTGCTTATTTTCAAATAAAACTCAGTGCAATTGCTCTTACAACGAGAATCAGATCTATAAATATGCATACTTTAATTTACGGACATGTAGGCTAAAATAATCTATGAAAACGTAGGCTAAATAAATATATGTGGCATATTAAAATATGACATGTAAAATTGATCAAATTACATAATTTGTTTTTGCTAAACAAAACTGTGCAGAAATGCGGCGTCATGTGATAACACACCTCGGGCAGTCACGGAAACTGTTGTAGACTCTACAGAACACAAGCAAACCGACATGCTGCAGTGGCGCGAAGATGAAGTTACAATATCAGAATCGGATAACAAAGCTAAAAACGCAGTGGGTGAATTATGAAGCAACACTAGAAATACTTTAATCAAATGACACCGTCTTGAAAGCATAAGTTGAACTAGTCAAAAACTGTCAAAAAAACTCCTGAAGCAAAGGAAAAAAATCTAAACCAACTTATAAAAGTATACAACGTATATGTATTTTTATCAAAAATATGCTAAATCTATGCGGCATTATTGTTTAAGAAAACTGTTAAAAGTTAAACAAAATGCCAAATTCGTGTTCACATCTTTGCCAAAATATTGAATAACAATAAAATGACCACCAAGATTCCACGTTATCTATGCGATAATGTTGTCCATTTGCTTATGTGTTTGTTTATTTTTGCGACGTACTTCGGCTACGTATTTAGCAAACTTTCTCCGCTATGTCTATTTTGTACTTTGCTTTTTACGGCTGTTTTCTGGTGCAGACAGATTTTTAGCACACAGCCGCTAAAATTGAAAACCTGTGATTGGTCCGCTGGCGTGTCTTGACTTGAGTCGGTACTGGTTGGTGCCGGGTGCCGAGTAGACGTTTTCATCGTCGAAGTCGTCAGCTGAGAAGTGCGGCCAGCAAGTGGGAGGTTGTTTGATCAAGTCGACGTCGACTCCGACACAGTTGCTCTGACTGCCGCAGTGATCCAGACATTCCTGCACTGACTGTGCCGCCTCGTACTGACTCGCACCCACTGAATTCTGATCTACAAGCACCTCCCACTCCGGGTTGTACACCGGCTCCGGTTCTGCAAATAACACCGTAGCCTACTGACAACAACTTGCTCTGTCTGTGATAACTGTAGAAAAAATTCATTTAGAAAATAAAATAATTTGCTCTTATAAATAAGCACAAAATGTCTGATGACAATGTTAGTATTATCATCGTGACAGGCAGGCCGCGGCGGGAACTACAGAAGAACTTTAACTCCGCTCAGTAAACCCAGTCAGCGAGTGGACTGGAAAATCCGGTTGCGGCCTCGTGCTCCGCTTGTATGTGTAGTGTAGCCAACGTAGACACTCCGTCTGTTGACTGCAAATCATATCGAAGGAAAAACATAAATAAATACAAAAAAATTATCGCATGCTTACATTAATGTTTCACTAAAATGTTCTATGAGTCTAAAATGTACCAAATTTTTGTACTTTAGATGAGAGTTTTGTCCGGACACGGCTGGAAGAATTCAGAACGACTGGAATCGGCTGGGGTCCCCGCCCGTAATCTGCCTTCCCATTCGCGATTTCTATCGACACTTGTGGCATTTCGTTTTCGGTATCGGCGGCGCCTCGACCTCATTTCATCAAATTCGACAAATTTTTTATTCTGCAGTAAAATCAAACCTTGGCGAGCGTTTGGACATCTGGCAATAAGCTGAAAGAAATCCGTGCCGGGCTGCGTGTAGATGTTGTCGTCACGTACATCAGTCAGGTCGTCGTGGATCCAGCAGCGAAGTGGAACCAGGTTGACGTCAATGTCGACGGCGACACAGCTAGCAGTAGCGTTGCAGTGGTCAAGACATTGTTGAATCGTCCTTGGACCCACGTACAGCGCACCATTCAGTGCCGTCTGGTCTCGGCGATGATCCCATGATGACTGACGACAGTTCGGACCTGAACGGTCATCAACAACGAAGACAGTTTAACTCCCATTGAGACACGAATAAGAGTCTCGGGTCTGCGTTATCATACGTCATCGGCGAGCTTTGTCAGCTGGCAGAGGATCGTCAGCGACTAAGTTCTCGCTTGTCTTTATCATTGCTTGTCAGCCGCACCCAACTGTCTACTGTCGGCGACCGAGCTTTTTCGGTCGCCGCTACTCGTGTCTGGAACAGTCTGTCTGAACGCGTCACTTTCGCACTTTCCACAGATGTCTTCCGGTCCCGTATCAAAACTCATTTGTTTTACATCTCGTCGTATCCAGTGCTCCTTCGTTATTGTACAGTGCTCGCGCAGTCGCGCTATGCTTGCATCAGACACTCTAATCGACTTGTTACTTACTTACTTCCTGCGGATATAATGCCATTTTAGTTTTCTGATTAATGGAACGATATGTCTGTCAACTAAAAATTTAAAGTTTGCGCGTGCAGCAGAGGCAAGACCCAAAAGCTGCAGTATACAAAATAAAAATCAAGCTTTAGCTGCATCGAGAGGCGACAACGTTTGAGCTACAATTTTATCAGCTATTGAAGTTAATCTTTTATGTTAGTTTAGCGTAATATTGCGGTCAGTTAACCTGTAATATCTTACTCCAACGCAAAACACAAAGCGAAGTGTTACTGACCCATTGTTGTTGTCGTGCTTTGAGTTGTAGTTGGAACTACAATTTAAAATAACATGCATCATTACTAGTGAAAATCGTTAAGAATACTTAAAAAATATTCAAACACAACCCTTAAAATGCATCTGAAACTCAACTACAAAATACTTGCTTGCAGATGATTTTATTCAACTCTACAGTAACCGAGAATGACAACTTTGTCATTCGTTTTAGACAGCGGTTTAAAAAATACAAATACAAACAAGGTTGCTACTTTAACATAAAAATAACATTCAAAACACACAAGAAAGTCGAAAACGTCACCGTTTCTCAAATATAAAAACAACTAACGAAGAGATTATTACTGGGAGCCAAGTGGCAAAAAATAAAGACGATCACAAAAATAAATATTGTTAAACTACGTCGAAGTGAAGTAGCCCCTTAGAAGAGCCGGTGAATCTAAGTTTAAAGAATATCTGAAAGACACGGAACGACATTGCGCGACATTACAGAGAACAGAGACTATTGGAGAGAATTGGTAGCACATGTATGACTGAAAGCAGCCGGACGACGAATACCTGACGTGACCAAAAAATCGTTAAGAATTACACGAATAAAACCTGTGATCGATCCGCCTGCACATCTGGTTTTGTATCGGTACTGGTTTGTTCCTCGCTGCGAGTAGACGTTTTTGTCTTGGAAGTCGTCAGCTGAGAGATGCGGCCAGCAGGTGGGAGGTTGTTTGGTCAAGTCGACGTCGACTCCGACACAGTTGCTCTGACTGCCGCAGTGATCCAGACATTCCTGCACTGACTGTGCCGCCTCGTACTGACTCGCACCCACTGAATTCTGATTCTCAAACACCTCCCACTCCGGGCTGTAGCACTCAGACGCTGCATACGTACAGTGGAAGTTATATTTTTTTCACACACGCCGTAATGTGATTTTCGGTACACGAGACGCAAATCTCTTTCATTGTCGTATTGTTAATCACCGCAACAAACTACATGTACCGCATAATTTCAAGAAACATTTGTTTAAATTTACGGTAATAAATGTCCGTCTTAACAAATATATAGACCGATTGTTTTAAATGTCTACACTCATTCGTATTTAAAAAACACTTACTGTCAAAATGCATCTGTTAGAGATACGGTTTTTTTCCTTGGTGTCCTATTATTGTATTTTTGATTTCTGTCTTATGTTTCGCGCTGCCTGTTGTTAATAAATAAATGTATTAAAATCCATTCACCCCTTCGGAATTTTATGTAGGCCCTATTAAGTTGCGCGTACCAGTTTGTGTCAATAATACGAGAGTCGTTTCATAAATAACTTTACAAAATGGCGCCATTCCATTAATTCTTAAACTAAAGAATTCAAAATATACGTTTTGCAAGGAGTTTAATTCTTATTACCAGCTGTGAGTTTTGTTAGGATGACGTCACTCTGACATCATTTATAACCATTAAATAAGGCGACGTTGTCACTGAAATTGTCCCGCAACGAACAGAGTGCTATTTTGTTTGTTTCGAGGGCAAAAAGACTTAATGCAAATCAGATTCACTCTGGAGTGCAGCAAGTATACGGCGACATGTGTTTTACAACGCGAACAGCACACGTTTGATGTAAGAAAATGGTAGGTTGGCAGAAACTTGAAATGCCGAGATGCAATCAGTCGCTCATCAAAGGCTCGGACAGCAGCCAACATCGTTCTTTGCATCGGGCATTCAGAAGTTTGCTGACAGATAGAAAAATCACTAAACGAACTCAGACGATACGTTGAAAAATAAAGCAATAATGTTTAGCGTTTAAAAAGGTGACATTAACTTGTTAAGTTTGTTCATTTTTTCTCGCTTTTATGGTGTTTGTCACTTGTGAGTTTGATATATTAGGCCTACTGGTGGGAAAAATAGTACACAAATGTACATTGTTCTATTAACAGATGACGTCACAATAATGACGTCATCATCAAAAACATTGGCGCGTATGTTTAGAATTAAATTCCTTACAAAAAATAAATTTCGGATTTTTCATACTTTAAGAATTGATGGAATGGTGCCATTTTGAAAACTTATTTATGGAACGACCCTCCCATTTTGATAAATCGAATTTCTAATCCTGTTAGCCAAACGCAATGTCGGACGTTAAACCCAAATCAAATCCAACGACTTTTCTTAATTAAAAAACAACTGACAGTCCGAGACTGCAAAACACGGTATAAAAGTACAACAAAGACAAGAAGTCAGCAAGTTTGGTAAAACAACAAACGTACGATATAATTACAATCGATAAGAGGGGACATGCTACCCGTGGTGTGTTTTGTCGCTAAAATCACAATTACGAGCTGCAGTGAGCGGCAAACATGTTCGTTGTCGAAAAATATTCTGGCAAAGAGCTAGATGTGAGACAGCTTACGTGTGCGAGCGTTGGGACATCTGTCGATGAGCTGGTACGAGTCGGTGCCGGGCTGCGTGTAGATGTTGTCGTCACGTATATCGTCAATGTCGACGTGGACCCAGCAGCGAAGTGGAACCAGGTTGACATCGATGTCGACGGCGACGCAGCTGGCAGTAGCGTTGCAGTGGTCTAGGCATTGTTGGATCGTCCTTGGACCCACGTACAGCTCACCGTCCAGTGCCGTCTCGCCTCGACGTAGCTTCCACGCCGACTGACGACAGTTCGGACCTACACGATCATCTATGGTGATCACTACAGATTAGTGACAATTCGCTTGTCAATGCTGTTTTATCTTCGGACTTGTTTTTTAAATCTCCAGTTTTTAAATGTTGGCGAAGTAGTTTGTTTTAGTCTTTTTTGTGTGTGTGTTTGTGTTTTGTGTGTTCATGGGCCTCGAGCCTGCCATTGAAGACAAATAAATAAATAAAATAAATCGGCAAGAACGACAAAATTTAAAAAAGGTTGTTCATAGCTTCTGATAGTAATTCATGTCAGAGTTATTGGGCGTCACATGCCATATGGGATCACACAATGTTACCTACCACCCGACACAGGTGAACGCGCCCCACCGCAACCCAAGCAAGCAGGTCGGTACTCGATTCGATTTACCTATCCAGGAAGAATGCGAAGCTGAGTTGACGTCGGTGTTGTTTGTACCGAGATGGTTTACCTGTCCCATCCAGGTAGCTTATTAATCACTTCATAGCGACTCGCCCGGGAATCGTTATGCCTCCAAGCCATCGCGATACAATGCAACGATATCGCCACGCCTTGTGCCGACGTGTATGCGGCCGTCTGACTTCTCACGTATACTCGCTCACTGCACTGCGCCAATTGTGTTGTGGATGAAGCAAGCTAACTGGTCGACCAACGAGGGCGCGATTCACCGGCCGTGAGTAAAATATATGCCAATTACGTTTATTTTCTGAATGTTGTAACGTTTAATGACCTTGACGTTTGACTTTAGCCTTAAAATTTTTGAGATGAAAACTGTACATCCATTACTCATGCCATACTAAACGTGGCACCAATTCTGAATTTTGTGAACTTTATGGTTTACGGGACTGCCGGGATGCAGTGGGAATTTCAATGCCCATACCCAACCCATACTCATATCCACAGAAATCCCTTTAGGAATATCCATACTCACGGCAGCGTCGACGGACAAACGGACAAGACGCTAACGCAGCCTGCTTGGATAGCCGCATAACAATGTTAAAATCACTGCATATTTGTGTGCATAATGATGCTGCTTATCCTTGGAGTAATACAGGCTTAACGTATAGATCAAGTTTTTCATTATCAGATAATCAGATCAGGTTTTCCACTGTGTTCGGTATTATACGAGCGATAAATCAGACATATTATTATGCACTTTTGTTCTAAAAAGCAAAAGCAGCCAAACTTCAACTATATAACTGCAGAATTAACGAGCTCAAATAGGCCTACAAACTGTGCACAGAACGTTTCGCGTTATCGTTTACCAGTACATTTGCAGCACGTATAATTTAATAAACTAAGACGAGAAATGCGACAAACTAACCGAGAGTTGTTGTTGGTGATGCTACTGTAGGCGGAACAGTCGTTTCTACAACAACAACAAACACAAAGGATCAAGCTTAAATCGGATTGCTCTAAAACTGATGACGATAATGGACGGCGATGACGATGACGATGACGATGACGATATTGATAGGCTAGCAGATAATAAAGCGATGGCATGAAACGTCGCCAATTTAGGTGCCGAAATAATTAAACCAAGCAAACCAAGAAAATACGAACAGTGAACACTAAACGGTAACATTTAAGCAACTTAGCACGTGATAAAAAACTGTTACTTTAGAGATGATATGGTAATGCATTAGGGCCTATAGCTGTGCTGTTAAATCAGATACCTGTGATTGGACCTTCTGCACATCGTTTCTTGAGCTGGTACTGGTTGGTGCCTTGCTGTTCGTAGACGTTGCTTTCCCGGAACGCGTCGGTTGAAAAGTGCGGCCAGCAAGTAGGGGGTTGTTTGGTCAAGTCGACGTCGACTCCGACACAGTTGCTCTGACTGCCGCAGTGATCCAGACATTCCTGCACTGACTGTGCCGCCGCGTACTGACTCGCACCCACTGAATTCTGATTCTCATACACCTCCCACTCCGGATTGTAGCACTTCACCGCTCCATCTACAGCGAAAATAACACTGCATCACATGTGCCGCGCAACACGGTCACAAACTGCTTATCTGCCGCAAAATAAGATTTTCGAATTTTTTCTTACCTGTGCTAACACCCAAGCAATGCAAACAAAAAGAAGTGTTTTGGGGGAAAACACGCAATGCCGCATACTGTATTGTACAGAACTGGACTTATGCATCGCATAATTTTGACTCCATATACCGTAGTATATATTTTAATATTGTGTAATTTACGGGTAATTTCGCTATTAAAACATAATATTAACTTACTTACTCACCTATACTCAACATTTATCAATTTACTCATATCTACGATAAATTTGTCGCCGTGGTAACAGCTAACGGCGAAGAGTAATCGTTTTGTGGAAGGCAAAAGCGGTCGCCGAAACATCAACGAATTAGTAAATAATGTTGTAATTTTCGAACTCATACATCTAATCAACTGTTACCATTGCGAGCGTTGTAGCATCTACTGGTGATCTTATACGAGTTAGTGCCAGGCTGCGTGTAGATGTTGTCCTCAATCATATCGTCAATGTCGACGTGGACCCAGCAGCGAAGTGGAACCAGGTTGACATCGATGTCAACAGCGACACAGCTGGCAGAGGCGTTGCAGTGGTCAAGGCATTGTTGGATCGTCCTTGGACCCACGAACTGCTCACCGCCTAGTGCCGTCTCGCCTCGGCGTACCTCCCAAACTGATTCGCGACAACCGGCTCCTAACAGACATATAAATAAGCTCCGTACTAAGCGAAAAAAATGCAAAGAACTGAATTGAGCTGGTTCCTTTGCTTAATACTAACCCATTCGTTTTGGACTAGCGCAAAAACAACGACAAACAACAAGCAAAGTCTAAGATTGAAAATGAATTGACAATAGTTAAGAAAACTGTGAATAAATGTGGGCCTATTCATTCGTACTGGAAGCAGAGAAAATGCGTGAAAAACGTAGCCTTTCCCGAGGCTTACGGCTCATAGGGCGGTGCTGATCTCCGTTTCCTTGGCCCTCAGCCAGACACAAGTTTTTACACTGCATGACCACGGATACGGAGCCAGTGTATCGCGCGGTGTGCCTGTTTACGTCCCAGCGGTGAAACCGGTGTAGAGGAAAATTCGTCGCACCGGAAAATTCTTCCCACACGCAGCAGTACGGGTTAGGGTTAAAATTAAGGATAGGGTTAAATTTAGGGTTAGGGTTAAGGTTAGGAGTAGGGTTAAGATTAGGGTTAGGATTAGGACTAGGGTTGAGGTTAGTGTTAGGGTTAAGGTTAGCGTTAGTTACACTATGACAATATGGAGGTGGGAAGAATTTTCCAGGTGCGACAAATTTCCCACGACACCGGTACCAAATTATACTGCTTGGTGACAGAGGCATATGTGTGTGAACAACTTGCCTAAGGTCGTTACCCGGCAGTGTCCTGATGAGGAGTCGAACCTGCGCCTCTGAGTTACCTCAGGATTACAAGTCCGACACGTTTCCGTTAGACTACCGAGCCATAAAAAGTGATGACAGAGTCAAGTGCACAAACCTCGGACCATCCCGTCGCCGTCGTAGACATTACAATAAAACAAAAATAAGTATCCATTTATCACTTCAGAGGAAATGTACCAGTGCAACAGTCAGTACTCAAACGTACTGACAGTTTAGCTCATTTTATCAACGCTGTCACTTTACCTTGTAAAATAAAACACTCTTTACGTTTTTACCTACAGCGCGAATGTTCAGAAAAAAATACAGAAAAGCTGGTTAACTAGTAGCTGTTTGAGCTGTCAACAACAGTAGCCAAAAGGGTTGCTGTTAACGCAACTTTGGAGTTATGACTGAATATATTTGTAATAGGTCTAAACCTGTGGTGTCGTTGACGCATTTGTGCTTCAGTCGGTACTGGTTGGTACCTCTCTGTGAATAGACGTTTCTAGTCAACCAGGCGTCGGCTGAGAGGTGCGGCCAGCAGGTGGGAGGTTGTTTGGTCAAGTCGACGTCGACTCCGACACAGTTGCTCTGACTGCCGCAGTGATCCAGACATTCCTGCACTGACTGTGCCGCCGCGTACTGACTTGCACCCACTGAATTCTGATTCTCAAACACCTCCCACTCCGGGTTGTAACATCCAGACGCTGCAGACATGCAACGCATATGACAATTTGTAAGTGTTGCTATTTTCAGAATGTTACGTTTGATGCTAACGTTGCTATTGTCGTGTCATCTATTACATTTATGAGATGATCAGATTGTTTTAAGTGGCATCGCTAAAAACGTCAACAACGTCCGCTCTGTCAACAAAGTTACCGCAGCTGGCTGTCTGTCACACTCGTCCTCCTTGATAACGCCGTTGGATGGACGAACACGGGCCAAGTAACGTGTCAGAAAAAGAGAACAACACGATCGTAAATATACAGAGTTTCAGAACCAAACTGTTTGACATTTCCTACAGCAAACGTGTACACTGATTCGCCTCTGATTTGTCGACATGCCGGGATATACCAATGCGTTTTAAATTTACTGCTACCGAGGCGTTAATTTTTTAACGCATTAATTAACGCATCATTATATTGCTGAAGTTGTAGGTAAACTACTTTGAAAGGGTGACTGGAATAACAACCGACAAACTCGTGTCTGTGTCACAGGACCGTGACAGTAGTGACGAAACGGCAACAAAGTAATTTCTAATTACTTGAATAGTACTCGATCGTCAAATAGCCGCAGTTTAATGGAACATTGAAACTCCTTCTTGACAGAATTCAGTGAATTTAAAGGTCTACGTATGTGCGTTAATTTTCCTAACGCGCGTTGATTTTTTAACGAGCGTTAATTCTTTAACGCGTTAATGCGTTACGTGCAAGTAACCGCGTTAATTTGACATTTTTAGTTTTAATTAATTGATTAATAAATTGAGTTATTGACCGTCTGATCGATAGGTCGATTGAGTGATCGGTTGTACTAGAGTGAACTGGTTTAGTTAAGAAGCAGAGCAGCAGCAGCACCTGTTCTGTTGGCGTTGGGACATCTGCGGATGAGTCTGTAGTGGCTCGTGTTCTGTTGCTGGAAGACGTTGTCGGGACGCAGGTTGGCGCGACTCAGTTGCATCCAGCAGTGCAGTGGCACGGCGTTGTCGTCGATGTCCACTCCGACGCAGTTGACGTTCTGTTCGCACTGCGCCAGACACTGGCGGATTGTACGCGGTCCGGAGACCTCGCGAGCACCGACCGCAGTGTAACCCACGTACCGCTCCCACTCCGCCTCCGTGCAAATCTCTACACACACACACAAAACGAACGGGTATAGAACCGAAGCCTGGAACTCAGCACTTGGTCTTGCTTGAGTCTTGGCGTGTTTTGCGCTTTGTCTTAAAACTGTGATATTATGCAGAACATTCCGATCAAACTACTAACTTATAGTAATTTTTTAGCCATAAAAAGTTAGGCCTACCATTCTTAAATAATTTTTTCAGCCTACATGAGTTTTAAAATAGTGGAGACGCGCTTCCTTTCTAAAAAAGGGGGAACGATGCTGCACAAAATTTGCGTCAAGTCGTTATTTGTGAACACAATGTTATTAACAACAGTCAGTAAGACGTGCGTTTTCAGCAAATGAAATATTTCGCAGTATCGTACACGCACCTGTGACGTCACTAGAACAGCTGGTGAGTCGATACTGGTTAGTTCCCGCCAAGTAGTAGGTGTTTGATTCCGACAAGCGACTGGAGTTGAGATGCGGCCAGCAGCCGGGAGGATAGACGTTGACCTCCACGTCGACGGCGACACAGGCGGATGTATTCAGACAGTAATCCAGACATTTTCTGATGGAATCAGGCCCATGGTATCGAGTCGCACCAACAGACGACTGGTCGACGAAACGCTCCCATCGCGGCCTTGCGCAGTTTCTAGCCGCTAAACCTGTTGATTCCAACACCGCGTCAGTGGTTATTACGATCGACCTCGGAGACCCGAGCCGCAAATGTTTGAGTTCAGCTAATTCTGATTTTATTCGAGCCGAAACCAACAATTTTGAAGCACTGTCGAACAAGCTAAAAAAATTTACTGACATTTTTTTTAAAAATTTGTCAATTGTTTATTTTTCGTGTAACAATAGCTGCAAGATCGTGGAGTATGGTAGTTGTTAGTGCTCATCAGTCACGCAGCCTTTCTATTCTTAGCCGTCGTTGTGCTGCTTTTATGTTTGTTTGACTTATTATTGTCAATGTTAGTGCTGAGTAATAAATAAACATATTTTACCAAATAAAATAGATGTATAATATTAATTATGTGAGTTGTACTGTGCGGCTAGAGCAAGCTAGGGAGTCGAAAAATTAACGAGCCGAGGCAGATAAGCTTCAGCTAGTGGGTTTCTGGTACCCCAGTTGTGCGGCTGTTGTCTTATAGGCCGCATTATGCATCTTGCCGTTCGTCTGTCGGTTTTTCCGTCTGTTCTGTTTGAGCTTTTGAGTCAAAAACAAAAAGAGACGTAAAAACAATACTAACGTACACATTTCCCAGAGTAGAAGTGATTTGTGTGCTAATTTATGTTCGAAAAGTCAAACATTAAGATTATCGCACATCAAAAACGTCAAGAAAAGCTAGGGCTATTTCGCGACTCGCGTACACGATAAAATAAGGTAGTTTCCGTTAACGGAATCGGCCTACCGGTGGTTTTCGGACAAGTTTTGACTTTAAACAGCTGCGCAGCTGCCACGCAATGGCATTTGGTATTTTTGCGAAATATTTTTCGTATTCTTCGGAGTATCAAGCCGCCCAACAAATCTTGCGGACGTGTCTGACAACAGTATTCGATAGCGCGGTTATGACGTATGAACGGGAGAGACGTCTCTGCCAATCAGACATGTACACGGAGTCAGTCGCTTATTCAACTAAACGGAAGATGTTGTCATGATGCTACAATTATGGGCTGCTGCCGTCTCAACAACAGCTTCATCAGCCAGACATATCGGACACCGGAACTTGTACGGTAGGCCTAAAATTTGTTGATGAAGTGTATACACATATTCGCCAGTGTCACGACGTATCTATTCAAAGTATTTCGCGTACATCCGCCTCCGCATACGTGGTCTGACAGGCACAGTCATTTATTAGCACTGTCCTCGCACGACTTCTTCCTGCAGTGGACATCTGCTATACGCAGGCGATCGGTTATTATGAATCACGATCTACACCGACGGCAAAAGAGCAACGAGAAAACAGAAGAAGACATTTCTGGCCTGATTAACAATTACAAGTGGAGACTACTGGTTTAAAAGTGAGAGCCTGAGACGGTGTCAACAACACAAAGAACACATGTTGAAGACCAACGTCAGCTTCTGAGTTCTGACACGAAACTCATAATGGATTGAATACATCGGCATTACATTAGCTCGATAGTCATCAAACACATAGTATCGACTATGTAGTTAATTGTTGGCACTACGTTTGACGACGCGTCGAAGAGTTATAATAAAGAAAGGGGGAAAGCGTGTAAACTGTAAAGAGGTGTTTCCATCTTAGCACGTCGCACAACTACTGCTAACCCAACAACTAAACCATAATTCCAGCTGCGGCGCCAATCCTCAAAAATGTCTATTCTGCATGCGCTTGTCCACAGTTTGGTCGGCACAGAGCTGACAAAAGAGAACTTCAATCCGGAAATAACAGGTTTTAGTAACGCAAAACCTTGACATCTTGTCCATCTTGAACCAGTAAGTAAGTAAGTAAGTAATCTTTTATTAAACAACGGTCAAACGCCATTGCAAAACAGAACATAACAGAGCAAAATCGGTACAAAAAAAGTAAAATGAAATAAAATGAAATGAAATACGGTAGAGCTACAACAGATCTACATGCAAAATCTAATATGCATCACCAAACAAATATCGCAATACAAACGAACGTTTGTACAAGTTATAGTGACACTGAGCCAAAGCAAAAATACAATTGGTGGCCCGAAGTAGTAAGAAACATTTTCAAACGTGAGGTTAAACCGAGGGGGTATAAGACAAGTAATTTGAGCAAAGCTCATGAGACGCGCGACAGCCTTAGCAGTTTTTTGCAGGTTGTCTTAATCTATTTCCAGCCATTTCGTCGCAATTCGCTCTTATGAAGTGTGCGTCGCAGCAGAAAATCGCAAAAAAACACTAAAACTTTTTATTTTGGAGATTCAAGGTCATTCAAGGTCATCGATGTTGATACCACTAAAAAGCCCGCCACCAGTGCTTATTATGATGAGCAGCATATATGCGCCTATCTGCAACCATTTTACTCTAGACGAGGCAGTAGCGGCAAAATAACTACTATTTAGGAAAATACTTATTTTGACGCCCGCGTGCGCAACCCTTGTTGCGTAGGGGGTCGGGACTTGTACTGCTAAAATCGACATTCAATGCTGAAAATTTCATACGCAGATTGTCTTCGTATATCTCCGGCCATTTCGGCTAAATTCAATCTTGAAGTGTGTGTCGGAGCCCAAAATCGCGAAAAATTTACTACAGTTATTTACTTTGAGAGATCGCGATCGCTCAAGGTCATCGGTGTTGATATGTTTAATACGATCGTCGCCAGTGGTTGTATAATGATATGCAGCATGTCTAATGTCTATGCCTATCTATTAACGGTTTTCACGATATGCGAGCTAATAGTAATAGAGGTAAAATAAGAATGTAGCTCTGCAGGAGGTATTGGCGATATAAAACTTACTGACATTTTCGCCGATTTCATCGCAGGCTGAACGGCAATTCAAGCTCTGTGTTAACGGCGACTTTTCTTTCCTATGACAATGCCAAAAATTCGACCACCACAAAATAAACCCTCGGGTCAGGTTAGAATGGTAGCCATTTGCGATGGCGAACCGGAACTGTAGAATTTTTTATCAGTAGATAATATTAACTTTTGCTCTCATCTCGCACCGTTTCCGAGATAAGGCGACTTATTGAAAATTGTTCATTTTCCTTACATCCTCTCATTTGGCGCCTTCGATCGGAGTAAGTAAGCTTTACAGATCATGAAACTATAGGTTTTCAGGGAGAGGCAGCCGAGAGTGAAGATTTCGTGATCCTAGCTTGCACCGTGTTGATAAACAGAAAATTATATGACAGAGAAACAGGCGGACAGGCATAGGATAGCAAGCTGCATGCTGACGCCATGTATACGAAGGAACCAAGCAGTTTGACGAGTGTTACTGGCAGTTACTACTTCATAATCGCGGACGGAAGCCGTGCCGTAATGTTTTCAACTTTTCGAAATAGGCCTATGCTTAGTATTAGACATCACGAGTACAGAATTTGGAGTTGGAGTAACAGTAAATTGTTGCACTTGTACCTTTAAGTTTGATGTTATACTTGACGCAAACTCCGTTGGTGCAAGGCATTTCTACGTAGTCGTTGTTGAGGCCAAAGTTACACTTGAGAGCATTGGTATAAACGGCGCACAGCGTCACCAGCACAACACACAGTACGAGGTCTTTCATCTGCACGCGCAAATATCAACTAGAAGCTTAGATTAGCGCAAAATAATGGCGACCAAACTTTACAAAAAGTCTCTGTTTTACCCACGACACTGTCGTTTGACGTCACTCGCCTCACTGGCATAGCCAGAAATTTCAATTGGGGGGCCTCGTCTCCCGTCCCGTCCCCTCCCCTTTCCCC
>Ga0209367_1002881_pt1 | contig 23034 bp, 14 predicted proteins | sample WorMetLIZISLAND2_FD_187412 | JGI IMG/M metagenome (GOLD analysis project Ga0209367, IMG submission 187412) | Marine gutless worms symbiont microbial communities from Max Planck institute for Marine Microbiology, Germany - Olavius geniculatus... ... | reverse complement strand
AATCAACAGTTCGTTCAACTTCAAACGTTGGCGTTATAACATTTAATGATTTCGTAACTGACGTTGTTGGTTCGTTGGAGTACTGCAGTGCAGTTGCCTCTACTGTTGGTGCCACAGGAAAACCTCGGCTGGTACTCTGTTCTTAAAATTTCTCGCAAAGTAACACATGCTATTAAGTGCTGATTCTTTAACGATTATTTTTGACAAAATCTATTGCTATTGAACCAGGACTGTTGGAGTTATTGCAAAAGGTAGCAGGGGTCCGGTTTTTTTGAGACACAGTGTAGATTTAAATGGATAAGTAAAGCTCTTACGTCAAGTAATATCTTATATAACACGAAAGATCTGTGCGACCTGATAAAACGATTTGGATTTCAGCAGGATTTTTCTGACCGGAAAAATAATTGCGTCACTGTAACGCATCGAACATACGAGAAGAAGCGTTGTAATATTGATGAGAAGCATGAATGCCCGGCTCAACGGACGGTCGGTAGCATCTGCCTATAAACATCTGCTGCAGTCGACGTCTGTTGTATTTTTCACTAGATTCAGCGGTGCCCGATTATCCGAGTCAACGAGCAATGTGACACGCTTGTCCGACCGGGTTAATCTAGTCATCGGCAACGCTGTTACACTAGGCTTCATGTAATCACATAGACGCTACTGTATATCAGCAATTCCTCTATGCAATCTGGCGGGCTTTTTGCAAAATTTAACATAAAACCTGGTGCGAAAAATATTCGACAATTTCGCTAAAATTTTTGTTTTAGCTTAAGTAGTTATTTTTTTTTTAAATTTCTTTTTTACTTTTTATGCAGTGCTCCTTGCCGAGCCATAAATGCGTTTAAGCGGCGCTGACATCAAAACCATTTTACACTATCAGACCACGGACATGGGGCTATTGCCTTGCGCGGTGTGCCAAATTATGTGCCAGCTTTCGCTAGTAACCACGTCGGCATGGCCAGGCTGAGTTGACCTGGGTGGCTTAGTTACGTATCAAAACGGTATACCCGCGAACGTTGAAGCGACCACCGACGTTACCGGTAGACCAAGCCGCCAACCAATAGTGGGAAAAGTAAGATTAGCGCTAACTAAACGTGTCGATTTCTGGCCATGTGTCTGAAAACCTGGACTCCTAGGTTAGCGATACCGATGCCGCAGGACGAGAGCGTAAAACTAGTGACGCGAAACTACTGCCGATGCTGCTGTTGCAGTGTTGCTGCTGCTGCTGCTTCTGTTGGGCCTCAGCTAGGGCATCATCAGCGCTGCACACTGCTCAGTCGCGGGATCAGTGCATCGCAGTTAGCGGCGGCGCTGAACGTTGACGAATCGACAGCTACGACGACGAAACAGACGTCACTGTAAAACAGCACATGGTTATTACTGCGTCGCTGGCGACGCGCGGCGCCATGCGGCGTCACAGCTCAGAGATGATGCGGACCGTAGCGAGTCACTGCGGACAGACATAGAGCATACAAAGCATACAATGAAATCAGCCTCAACGCTTGTTCACTCAGCGCGAACGCTACATACGGGGCATGATGCGTCGGCGTCGATAGTAAAGTTTGCTTGCCAGTTTCTGTCTCTGCCAGGTGCGGGTGACGTCATAGCGTGATTGGTTGCCATGCGGTGCATCGGATTCAGCGACAGCGCTTAGCGTGTTAACACTCTCACTGCCAGGTACGACGGGAATTTTTGTGTGCTTTTCGTCGCCGCAAAAAAGAGAAATATATTTCAGTGGACCGAAACTTATTCATTCAAGTTGGTCTTTAAAACTAACATGTGCTGACGCCATGTTTCATTTATCGTTCAAGAGGTGGCACGCAGTAAGCCAGCAGTTCCGCACACCACTGATCGACTAGGCCTACATCGGGTGACATGTGAGTGTCGTTGCCGTAAGTCACTATGGTTACTGCGTTTGGGGACGAGGTGCGTTGACAGTCTTAGCGAAGCCGATGTCGCTTAGAACTCTAAAGTGGATTTAAAGCTGGGCAGTAAGCTAACCAGAGCTATGTACAGCGGCGGCTAATACAAAATGTCTACAGAATGTGGATGATGATGTCAGCTGATCGCGTGGTAGTTTCGAGGCCGTCGTCGTTACTGCTGTCGCTGTGCGTCGTCATTGCGACAGTCGCTGGACAGTCTCACGACAATCAGACGATCTTGACGCTCTTCACTGACGACGATTGCAACGTCAGTTTTCAGCACCTGGTTGTCGACTTGCGGACCGATAGACTGTACGTCAGCGCCACGAATCGTCTGTATCAGCTGGACGGTAGGCTGAGGCTTGAGGCGGCGGTGACTACCGGTCCGCAAGCCGACAACCCGTTCTGTCCTCCACCGCCTACCGCCGACTGCCACGATGCACGCCGTGTGCCGACCGACGCAGTCAGCAAGGCTCTAGCATTGGACCGACATGATCAACGTCTCATTGCCTGCACAAACCTCTTCCAGGTAATCTATAATATACTTCTGTAACTATTTGCTGTAATCGCCATGAAATAGGCAGCTTATACCGTGATATCTGAGTAAACGATTATTTCAAACAACTTTGCTATTGCAACAGATGATGTTTTCAAGGGTCGCATGAGATGATGCGTGTTTGAGATCCGCGTTTTACGCGTGGCTGTGTGGTTTTTTTTGAATTCGTCATTTTTTAAAATTAGGCTTTTTCTATAATCCAATAAACGACTAAGTAAGTGAATTATTGAGTCAGTAAAACGTGAATTTATATAACGCATAACGTTAAAATTGATTTCTAATGCGTTAGTCACATTAGTAAAAGTATTGTTTTTATATCTTCCACAGTGTTCGCATTTGTTTCGCAATATCTACAAAATGTTTCGATAAATTTCTACCAGATTTTTACCACTGATATACCGTATTTTACTTTACTATGTGACGGTGCACTGTAAACAGCAGTTTGTATGCTGTCGGTTTAAGGGTCACTGTGAGCGTCGTCGGCTGTCGAACATCACGCTGGTTGACAAACAGATCTGGTCGATGGTCGTTCCAAACGACGCCGTATCTCCGACGGTCGTCTTCGTGGCGCCGGGTCCACCAAACCCCGCCACGACTGACGTGGTTTACGTAGCGGCCACGCGCAGTACAGTCGGCTTGCCTGCATATCGTGACATCGTCCCAGCGATCTGTGCCCGCAACCGCCACGACCTGGCGCTCGTCTCTGACGACATTCTGACGCCATCACGCGTCGACGTAGAGGTACAGCATCGGGATACGTTCCGTGTTGATTACGTCGCCGGGTTCTCGTCCGGCGGGTTTAGCTACTTTGTCGCGGTGCAGCGCAGCTCCGCCACGTCTGAGCCCAACTCGCCTCCTCGCTCGTATCTGGCACGAGTCTGCCATGCTGACCGGTCCTTCGCGTCCTATGTTGAGGTGCCGCTCCAGTGCCGCTGGACCGCGGGAGCGGACACTGGTCGAGTGACGGCTGTCCACCTGACCCGCCCCGGGTCGACCCTCGCCCGAGCTCTCGGTCTTCATCCTTCCAGTGCCTCGTCGACAAACTTGGATGAGATCCTCGTGGCGGTGTTCACGTCCAGCTCGATGACTCACGAAGGACTCAGGACGTCGACGATCTACCAGCACGCCACGTCGACGTCGTCAGCGCTATGCGTCTACACCATGCGAGACGTGCGACAAACATTCACCGCGGCCATACAGAAATGCTTCCGCGGAGTCGGCAACACCGGTCCTGACCACCTAGTTCAACCTAAGCCTTGCTTTCTCACCGTAAGTTTATATTTTACACGCGTTTTTGCCCAACATATTTTATACAAACAGACACCAATTTTATGATCAATATATTTTGAACTCTGACAGTTCTTTTGATTGCATGCGTTTTTTGGAATTGTTGCAATTAATAGTTAGGTTTAGCCTATAAACTACTTATCCGTAGTTTTCCTGCAAATTCATGCACTAATCTTGCTGGCGCGAAAACGTACACACTGCACAGTGAAAGTTGCAGAGTCTGAAAGATTAAGGCCTACAGCCGTTTGAGCTTACAAACCCGACCAAATTTATAGGCGAATCGAGCCCGTGTCCCATATCATGTGGTTTATAGGCTAACAAGAGATGCGTGTGGCTGAACGCTACCGCGGAGAAATATTTCATGTCGCGGCACAATCTTTGCTATTAAATTCTCAGGTTACTAATAATCTCCGCTATAAGCTGTGGGATTATATTAGGATTATTACCGATTAAGCGAGTCTTCTATATCCGCTGTTTGAAGAGAAGCAACGAATGTAATTCGCACATCGGATCATCAGTGATAAAATATCGTTCTGCATGATTCTTCGCAGTGATTCGATGTAGTGTACATGTGAGCCGAGAAGCAATGACTGTTAAATAATGAACGTAATTTCCCGGTCTGTGTTAAACTAATCCATTACTATGTTGGTCAGCGGTTTGTATCGTCGCCGTAAACTACTGTTGTGACTTTGGCTGTTATGTGCTCTCGTTTTGTCGGACAGGCTACCCTACGCGTCTTTGCAGTTAGGTTACTGCTCGTCAAGGGGTTATGTGCTTTTGTGCCGTTTATTTCGTCCGTTAATCACGCAAATGACAACTAGAAAGCAAGCAGTCATAGCCCGCAGGTACCTCCGCCAAGGCAATGTTATTCGCCAGGTGGCGTCACCATATTCACTTTGCCAGCGGTTCCCTTATGCCCTCTTTAATGCAATGGTAACGAAAATTTTAAAGTGATCCAGAATCCAAGATTCTTTTCGGATCACCCCCAAAATTGAATCACTGGTAGTTTGTGCCATGCCCGACATATCCTCAAAATTTCAAGAAAAATCCGTCTATAACTTTTTAAGTTATCTTGTTCACACACAGACAGACAGACAGACAGACAAACAGTCTGGCAAAAACATTACCTCCTTGGCGGAGGTAATAAAAGCACATCAGCTTTCAACTGTACATTTACTGCGATTTTTCGTCAAGACGGGTTAAAATCCGAGGTGCTTGTGATTGTTCGCTGCAGAACTATTTACAGCTTGTCTTAATATCGAGTGGCCACCGGCACAAACCACAGAACGCATTACAGTATCGACCGGTGTGGTCAGTGCGGTCAGCATTATCGACTCATTCATTGTGCAAACGACGTCAGTTGATTCACGATGGCCGCGGCTTCTGAGGTTTTCGGTCTATAGAGAAACTGCTGCTGCCACGGACAACCGCATTATCCCGACACGATTTCGACGACATAATCTCGTTTTTCGACGGTCACAGTCTGGCCACGCAGTGCATGCACCGGCGGACGTCACTTGTCGACCGTCAGTGACCAGTCTGACCTGACGGGATGCAGACGGGACGGAGTGGGGTAGACAGGGTGGGACAGGCTGAGGCATCAATTTAAGGAGGAATTCCTCAAAGCGCTTTCGGTTGTTAGCATTCGGCGCACGCGGAGTCTGTCAGGGGGATGTAAGCATAGGGCGTGAGGTCTTGATGTATGGCGTTCGATTGGGTCCGCACGGACTCGTTAGATTCGACGCAATTCAGGCAGGCAGTGAACCGCAGTCGTATCTTCTTCCCTCTGCGTAGCGTTGAAGATTGAAGCAGTGATAATGATGGACCAATACTGCGTTGACTGTCTTTCTAATACCGCTCATTACACCGAGCGCAGTCCGGTTGTGTCCAGTCTTTGATAGCTGACGTAATTTGGCATGATTAAGGTTGCCGTAATGGTTGGCAACCAGAACAAACAAGCATGTCCGTTTTGTCGATGCCAGAAACAGTAATAGGTTTACGTATCTTTGACAGTCGTATAAAATTTCTTAACACAATCTTGCATAGCCTCTAGTAGTGTGACCAGCGCATGAGAATTTTTTAAAATCTACATCTTGCTTGCTTACTTACTTATTAAGCTAAGTGAATATGGCGGTGTGTGTGGTTTTGCCGTGCAGCCGCTAGAAATCTCTGACAATTACTGCGGTGAACACGGCATCAATCATCCAATCAGAGGCACGGACCCGGTCTCAAGCCCCGCCCAAGTCACGTGGTCTCACGATGACGTCACATCCGTTGCCGTCGCCTCGACCGGAAGTCATACTGTGGCGTTCATCGGCACCAGCAACGGACATGTCAAGAAGGTGATTTTCACGATTTTTTGTCGTCCATTTCTATCTCTGTGCGTCAGGTAATTTATTCTGTTATCAGCGTCATAATAGGAACAGCAAAATGCTGGAGAGCTTTAGGTAGAGAGAGCTGCGTCAATCATAAATTGCTGCCATGTTTCATTGCAATAGTAAATAAATGATCCCTAACATTGATGTGGTTATTATTGTCGTTTTCAAAATTATTAAATAATTATTATTTGCAGTTTCGTGTGTACGACAAAAAGACCGGAAATGCAAAAGCAGTGAACGGAGGAGCGAAAATGCAGGACTAAAAATCACTAGGTGGAATATGACGCTTACAGTGTAATAGCATAGCTGGCGATGCCGTAACAAATACATAATACACACACATCGGACTGAGCTTATAAAGGGATGATGGATTGATGCATCACAGACGCAGACAAGCAGCAATCATATTTCACTCACCTGTCTAACCCACCTGAGAGCTGCTGCTGCTGCTACTGCTTTTGCTACGCACGGAAAGCATATAGCAACAGACATCCGGCGCGACTGACCGTCTAACAGCGGCCGAGCCGGATCGATTCTAAGACGAATAGATCCAACTTGCACACACGTCGTAGGACCAATAGACTTGCAGCGATCAATCACGACCATGCGGTGTCGTTCACTAGTCATTAGGCAAATGGATACCCATAAGACCAGAACCGTTCGCTTTCTATAAGCATCACCGCGTAACCATGCAGAAGACAGAGGCAGCGACCGAGCTAAATTATGCTGAACCTCGTCTGTGAGGTTTCTCTGCTGAATAATCACTAACAGCAGAACGTCGAAGAGCGTATACGCATTTATTGAATATTACAAAAGCACTACAGTGTTTTGATGTGGTCCTAGAGGCAATGCTTATTATTTAGGCCACCGCCACGGCAAACCTCTCTGTGATGACTGACCGTCGAATGAAAAAGTTCGTGAAAAAGTGATGAATGATGAGCATGTACTCTAGCTATTACCAGGCGAGATTGCTGTGCAGCAGATCGGACGTAGGCTAATATAGTAGCACTCGAAGCGGATGAAGGCGAGATATTGATGATACGTTCATAGATGCTGCGTACGCTAGACACTGCTAGTTAGGTGCGTAAACATCGTTCGTCGCGTGCTGAAGCCCATGTGTGCTTGCACGAGACTCTGTGATGGCAGACAACAACGTGCTCCGCCGCATCCAGACGACTCTTAACCGAGGTTGAAAGACTGAACGTGAAATGTATACAACGGAGGCAATAGCAACGTTTTTGCCGCAGGAAGTTAATGGAAGCAAGTGCAATGTTGAAACCATGCGAAAAGATCAGTTAACTTTTAGGCGTTCTAACGACCACGGCCTAAAAAATCGCATAGCTTCGATTGAGGCATAGCTTATTTTTTAAGCAATAAAATTGTCTTTATTTTTGATGTATAACTGCTGGACGTTATAGACTTTCGTCTGGAATAGATTATTGGTATAGATATTAGCTAAGGGTGAGCACTGTGCGGAGGCAAATTGCTATTAAAATTATATTGTCTGAATTCAGTCTGTTTTTTTTGTATCTGGCTTATGGACCAATAATGTGCTTCTAACCACCTCTTTATTTTCTCTGCTTGTTAAAGAGAATTCTCGTACATTCAGACTTGACTACATCTTGTGATAATTGGTGCTTCCTGGGGTTCTGCTGCCACGAATCTGCTGGATCAGCAGCGTTCATCGGCATCACCATCATCATCATCATCAGACTGCTCTTTATGTCCACAGTCCATTGATATCTAAGGACGGTGGTTATGTCGACGTCGTCAGTCTATTTTCGGCAGGTTCACAGTCACGCGGCGCACGTCAATTGAGACTATTCAGCAGCGTCTGCAGTGAGCTTCCTTCCGATTGTCGGCGCTGCAGATCATACCGAGTCTTGTCACGACAGGGGACCGACTGACTGTTCACTGCCAAGAACCACCAGCAAGCGCTTGGCTCTTCTCTGTACACAGTACAGAATGTCAGCTTTTTAACTAATCTCGTTTCACGGTAAAACACTCGTCCTGTCCATTTCTGCCGTCGTGTTTGAAGCAGTATAACGGGATCGCCAACTCCACGAATGCAGCCACGCATGACCAATCGAGCGGCAGTGTATGCTACACGACCAGCCGTCGGCAAGCGTGGAATACGAGGGGCCGGCAAAAAGTTTTTAACCCGAACATATTAGACTACAATTTTTTCACAGTCTATATATCAGTGAAATGTGCATTCTTCACTGACTCCTGAGTCTGCTGCGAATATGGCGTCTTCGTAATTTATGACGTCACAGGGCTTTAAATGAAAACAATTGAAAGCGTCAAGAAAAACGTCTCGAGTTATTCATCATCGTGAATAGCAGCCACCACAATGATCAGATTTTTGATTTCAAAGCACATGATAGTCACTGGGGGTTCGTTCATTACTTTTCGCAAAGTGGTCTTGGTGTACGAAAATAAACTCATGAACAGCCGGCTGAGTAATAGTAGACGTAGGACTGGACTGCAGTGCCAAATTAGGGGGAGAGTGCATGGGGCTTGCTCCCAGCCCTTTGACCATCAAGGGCCCCATGCAACAGGTTGGATATCTTGAATTGTCCTTCATCAACACGACTCACATAATTAACAGCTAAATTTTAAATAATTTTTTCTGATACCATTTAATATTGATATAGTTTCGTAATTGGCTAAAATGCTGTAATTTGCGGCTACCACAGATCAGGTTATCGTATATTCACAAATGTAAATAAGAAATTCATAAACGTATTTGTCAAGGCTGTGACAAAATCGGATGCCACAGAGCTCCAGTTTGGCAAATCCAGCTACAGACTGAAAAATTTTCGTGCAACAACCAGTCTGATTCAAATGCGCTAACACAAGCAGCATTGTGTTAGCGCATGACATCACTTCCACAACCTATTCACACGAATAAATAAGAAAGATACTTTTACTGATATACAAACAATAAAAAAGCTTTGGTGTAATATACTGAGGCTCAAAACTTTTTCATCGCCCGCCGTATTTACATGAAGTCATTATTGACTTAAGCGCTCTTATTTGCAACTAACACAAATTTAGGCTATCGCATATTCTCATATGCAAATAAAAAATTTACAAACGTATTTGTTAGGGCTATCACAAAATTTAATGTCACGGGGCTCCTTTTGGTAAATCCAAATACAAACTGAAAAATTGATTTGAAACAGCGAGCTTGATTTTCCAATTTTTGCGTTAGCACTCCAAATCGTTTCGGTTTAAAGCTCTATGATGTCATGAATTACACTAATTACAGTGACTTAAGATTTCCAACACGCCCGCACAAGTACACAAGAAAAACGTATTTTGCTGATGTATAAACAATAACGAAAATTTGGGTCTAATATATCGAGGCTTAAAACCTTTTGCCCGCCTCTCGTAAGTGCGTTAAAACGATGTCCTGTCCACAGCGGTCAACATAAGCCTACACATGCAAGGAACATAATACTTTAGTTCAGTTAGAGCCGACAGTCCGTCATAGCTGTGAGCCGTATTTCAAGCGGAACTATAAATTTAAAACTCATCACTTAGATTTTCGTAAAGTCGTACTCTGGTCAACCTGTAGCTTGAGTCTTCTATTGGTAATGTTAAATGAAATAAAATTTTGCATCCACGTACGCACAACTTTGACCGAAAGTGATAAGTCCGTACGTGCGCTCCATGTAGAAAGTTGCCAAGATGTCGTGTCAAAGTCGGTGAGTTCCAGGAATTTAGACGGGTCATGTTATCGCCTTTTCCTGCAGTGACCTGACCTAGTTTCTGCGGTGGTTTCACGCATTCACTCAGGCTGACTGACCAGTAAGTGTGCCGTATGGCTGTCGTCAGCTGAAGCGTGAACTACCGGTACGGGAATGCTGTCTGACCGTGCGCCTGCACGACGTATGTACGTATGCGCGGTCATAAACTGCATCAGTTACAGACGCTGCGTCCAGCCAGCCAGTCAGCTACATCACTGACCAAACATCCAAACCATTTCCTCGTTCCAGATGTATCTTTCTATATACCACGACTCGTTGTTGATTGATCCCATCAAAAACTAACGATACGTTAAAGTATATACGTGATCGCTTAAGCCTCTATATGGTTATCCGCACATGTGAAATTAGAAATAAAAACGGAAACGAAACTATTTTGTTTTGTTTCTGTTTTGTTTCACATGTGCACAGAGTCTTAGTCTACCACTAAAGTACGCGTGCAGTTTAGAACTAAAACGGAGACTAAGTGGGGGCTTTCTTCTGTTTAATATAATTAGTGCGCTACTTGCTGGTTATCAGCTGGCAATGCTGAAATGATAAATGAATAGTGATAGTCCAAAGATGACTCGAGAAACTTCGAAAGAAATTTTAGACACTTTTTATCAACACTGAATGATTATCTGGACTGCATGATTTGAGGGTTTGATTTAATTCATTTTTTGTCTGAGTTTTCTCAACACTAGTTGGATCTTACGCAATCAGAGATGCTGTGTCTACATCTACACTGTGTCCGTATAAAGTAATCCCATAGACATCGTAAAATAAAAATGTCGAATAAAAACAAATTTAAATAAAATTTTGCAGATTTAATTTCCAATAAATTGGTGAAAAGATCACCGGATTTCGTTCAAAAAATTATTTTTGAGCAGACTTATTAATTGTTCAATATCGACAACAAAATATATCCGTTACCAATATGACGTTAAATGAGTATAGCCCGCGGTTACTATACATTTTTTGTAATTCCAACCGAAAACATCTAATTTTAGCAAATTTCTGCATCAATAATGCAGTGCATCGTCTATTGATAAGCCAAATGCCAAATTTCAGTTAAATCTGCCGAAGCAAACAATAGTTACAGTGGTTTTTTTGTGAGGTGACACAAAAACTTTAGCTTCAGGTTTTTTTTGGATTACGTCAGACACAAAGACTTTAAATTGTTTCATGGTGACCTCACAAAAACTGCTATAACTATTGTTTGCTTTGGAAGATTTATTTGAAATTCGGCACTTTGCTTGCCAATGCATATTGCATTGTTGAAGCAAACTTTTGCCACAATCGGATTTTTTGTTGAAATTACGAAAATGTGTACTAACCGCGGGATTTACTTATGTAACGCCATATTGGTAACGGAGATGTTTTGTTATCGATATTCAACAATTCATAATTCCGCTCAAAAATAATATTTTTGAGCAAAATTAAGTAGTTTTAAAGCAATTTATTGAAAATTAATGATACGAAATTTTATTTAAATTTGTTTAGATTTGACATTGTTACTATACGATGTCTAGGAAATACTTTTTTTCCGGACACAGTGTACGAGATCGGTTAAGCTTGCATATCGTTAATCACAGGCTGCGCGATAGCGCAGCACTGTTGTAAGGGTGACCAGCCATTTCAATGAAAAACTCCAAAATTTGACCCCTCGTATTTCCCAAACCCCTTATTTTTTCCACACCAAAATTTGCACAAATGATTACGTTCAGCATATCTCCTGACGTGCAACATTTGGTAAAAATCCGTTTACGGGGGGCTTCCCACGAATAGGTGAAATATAACGCTTGCGTGACTTTTTGTGCCTGTTCTTCCCTTTCCTTCCCTTTCCTTTCCTTTTTTTTGCCGTCCTCTACAGGAAAAACGACTGAACTGATTTTAACGCACTATGGCTTATATGACGCGGTTTCGCGCAAGGAAGTGCCTTTTGAGGTTACAAAATTTAAATTCAACATTTTCGCCTATTTTTTCACAAAAATATGAAAAATTACAATGGCGCCTATGGGGAAAATTAGACAGTAACACAGTAACAGTAACACAGTATTTAATAAAATATCCTTTAAACTGTCATAACTCCGGCTATGTATAAGATAAAGTTGTAATTTTTGGTTCTTGGGTATGGTTTTCGGGGTCGGCCAATTTAACGGCGTCATTAAAATTTTTCCCCTGCTAACCCCCGTTGCCATGGCAACGAATTTTGGGACAAAATTGGCTATAACTCAGCCCCCGTAAAAGAAAATTGCGCGCTGTTTGCACCTATCCCCCTATTTTCGGCCCCGGGCTATCCGATGGTGTCATTTAAATTTTCACCCTGCCAACCCCCGTTGCCATGGCAACGAATTTTGGGACAAAATTGGCTATAACTCGGCCCCGTAAAAAAAACTTTTGTACATTTTCTAACATTGCTATAATTAACTAATCCAGATTACTTCTAACGGCAATAAAACTGCAAATATTTATGTAAAAAACTGTTCAGTTTATATACAGTGTAAGGGTGACATCATGGTTGTAGATATAAAACAGCACAAATCACAGTTTACAAATTCAAACATCACCATTACACAATGTCAGAAGAACTTTGCTGACTGTGTAATGGTGAAGTTTGAATTTTTAAATTGTGATTTGTGCTGTTTTATATCTACAACCATGATGTCACCCTTACACTGTATATAAACTGAACAGTTTTTTACATAAATATAATAATATACGTCATATCATAACGTGTATGTGCAGGTGGTGATTGAGTCGGATCGTGATGCTGTTGAGTATGGGTCGCTGGCGCTGCAGCCAGGTAAACCAATCAGACAAGACATGGCACTCGATGTCACTAACAACTACCTCTACGCTATCACTGATACCAGGGTCAGTTATCTTTACATTACCAAACGGTTGGTTTCAGTATTTACCTAATATGTTTCGCCACAAAAAGTTACAGCTGTAGGCCAATATGTACATGTACCTACACCGTGGACCATAAAAAACGTGCTGCTTTACTTTTGTCTATATCTTCGCCACTTATTGACCGATTTTCAAAATTTTTTCACTGTCACATACTGCGGACAATTAGCAATAAAGTTGCTGTTAAATATCTCACCACACTTTAACTATGTCGCTACACTACCATGTGAAACATAAATTTTTAAAAATCGCTAAAATCACTATAATACCTATGCAAAAAGCATGCTCTTAAACAATTTTTACTAATTTTTATACAAAAATTAAATTATGTTTAGTTTTATGTACATTTCTGATTTTCGTAAACAAAATCAAATGATGTTGTCGTAAATAATAATTTTTAATGCACTGAAGATATACCGGATATGTAATGTGCCATTTAGCAATGGAGACAAGGCTCTGTTAAGAATTTGTACCGGTTCAAAAAATACAGTTTTCGGAGAATAATGGCAGAATTTTTGAAGATAAACTGCAACGGGGAAAGCGTGGGAATGTTGTTAAGACTGATTTTGGAAACATGCAGCACCGACCAACGGCATGAGACCGGCAGACTGAAGCATACACGTACTGAAAAAAACGTGATCACTGTGGATGAAATGGTAAGCTTGCTAAACCACAAAGGCCAGAAACAAACATATCGTTCAATACGCCAGATGTCCAAAGAAACGGACCTAACAAAGTGTAGCATCGTACAGATCGTTTACTGCATTTTTGGTCGGAAGTGTATTTTGTTTATCAACACGCTTGCTGTCTATTATTGTTAGTTTTTTCTTGCATTAGTATTTCACAAGGTAGTGTAGTGACGCAGTTAACGCGTGGCGAGATATTCAATATTAACTTTATTGACGATTGTCCATAAAATGCATTAATGAAATAATTTTGAAAATCGGTTGATTTTTGACGAAGATATGGACGAAAGTAAAGTGACACGTTTTATGGTTTACCCTGTACACTGCTTGCCCCTTTTAGAAATTTCTTAGGAATTTCTTACTCGTACTTGTTACTCTGCTTAAACATTTTCGCGTTTTTATTTCTTAGAAGTTAAAACTATTAGCTGAGATTATTTTCAGCTAGCTTTGCACCTGTTCCGAGGCTTATTTTATGATCGCGCAGCAGGACCAGCAGCAATATTATTATTAGTAGTTATTGACGGTTCTGGCAAACACTTAACACCGAGAATTGTTGGTTTATGGGAAATTATGGGCTTAGGCTTTGTTCGCCAGTTTTATCACGACAGCACGAACGTGGAACTTCGTGGCTGCCTGGACGCGAGATGAACTGTACTAGAACGTTATGGTGTGGAATACGGTGATAGGTTCTGTTGACGCTGAAGGCTTTTTGATATTAGCTAGGAACAGAAAGCAGAGATTTCTAGTCAAAGTTGCGTTGCGTCGTGACAACGAACATCATGATCACGATAAGCCGGCGGTTTAGACTTTTCGTAGCAGCCCTTGTACAGCGTCGGTTTGTCAATAGATTTTTCTCACACGTGCGCGCATAAATTCGACCGGCTGAACTCAATATGTCTGTCAAAATGAATTTAGTGGTCAGAAATGTTTCACCCACATCACGGTACCGCCGGTGACCGTGTGCAGCGGTGAGAAGAAATCACCAGAACTGCCGTCTACTTGGATGAGCTGAGACGAGATGACGACAATATGGCTGAACGCTCGTAAACATCCTATCATCGGCGACCGGTCGTCCGGCAGCCAGTGCTGATAAGCGCCGCGCTGTCGAGACTCGAGAGCACTTTGTCGTCGATGGATTCGTAATTCGCGGCGTAATGCTCGGCTGGGGACCGCAGTCACTGCGCTATGCCGAATAGACTGCTGCTGCAGATAAAATACTGACGCATGGGAATTCCACTGAACCCGCCTACATCAGCGAACTCTGTACGCATACACGATATGACAATGACACTAGTTAATGGTCCGTATAAAACGCGCACGCAGTTTCACTGTAACTGATCTAGCGGCAATTTCTAACTTCATACTACTATCGAGAAAAACTTTTCTACCGGACCGGAAATGCTGTGCGTCACCTCTCTCATGCGTACGCAGTTGTGGCAGAAGTAGACAAGTAATTTGAGAAAAGCTCACGTGACGCGCGATAGCAGCGGTCCTGCCACCTTGGCAATCAGTGTACAGCAATAGAATAATAATGCGTCTTGAAAGAGTACTCAAATCTAAGGCCTCCGTACGGAAGACTCCTTGAATTTAAGAGGTCGAAACTTAGATTGTTAAAAATGTACGTTTTTTTGCTAAAAATTTTATTCGCAAGTTGTCCAAGTCTATCTCTAACCATTTTGGCGCAATTCACTCTGAAAATGTGTGTCGCAGCTCAAAATCGCTAAAAATTCACTAAAACCTTTTATTTTGGGAGTTCAAGGTCATTCAAGGTCATCGATGTTAACACCGCTAAGAAGTTCATTACTAGTGATTGTTATAATAAGCAGGATGTCTGTGCCTATCTGCAACTGTTTTCATGTTAGACGAGCCAATATCAGTAAAATAAGCACTTTGTAGAGCGGTACTCCTTTTTGACACTCCCGTGTGCAGGCCTCCTTGTACCTAGGGGGTCGGCACTTTGACTGCAATTTCATATGCAGGCTGTCTTGGTCTGTCTTCAAACATTTCGTCTCGCAGTTCACTTTTGAAATGTGCGCTGCAGCCAAAAATTGTAAAAAAAATACTAAAAACCCCTATTTGGGGGTTCAAAATCGTTCAAGGTCATCGATATTGATAAATCTAAAAAGCCTGTTATTAGTGCTTGTTATGATGAGCAGCATGCCTGTACTTATCTGAAACTGTTTTCGCACTAAACGAGCCAATAGCGGCAAAATAACTTCTTTCAAGGGGGTACCCCTATTTGATGCTCTTGTTCGAGGGAACCCCTGCACTTAAAAGCACGAAATTTTGTTACAAAAAAATTAGTCTTTGGGGCAGCCTATGGTGAAAATTTTGTGATTCTAGCTTGCACCGTTTTGATACAGATTACGAGTGTGTCCGACAGACGGACGGACAGACGCCCAGGCCATAACTAAGACGCGCGATGCATTCTGCTATCGCGCGTAAAAATGAATGAAAAGAACCTGACACTATTCACACTGCTGTATTGTGTGCGTTCTGGATGAAAAGTCCGCATCTAATACAACAATCTTGCATAACGATATTTATTTATTCTCCTGCCACGTCATGTTATGCCGTGGCTACACGCATTGATTTTTTTTGTCCGAGGTGTTGTCCGAGGTCGCCAATGTCTCCAAGCTTTAAAACCTCGTCTCTGAGGTATAAAAACCTCGTCCGACATTTTTGAGAAGCTCGGACAACACCTTGAACAAGAAAATCAGTTCGTGTAGCCACGGCTTTAAAAGTTTTAACCGCTACGTAACAAGCTCGTCGGCGGAGTTAATAATAGTAGGCTAATGCACTTGAGTCGGCAGGAAAAATGACCGTCAAGTCGCAAAGTGTCGCAGGTCATTTTTCCGTCGGTGACAACGTGTTTGAACCCGTGACGCCGATGGGGAGCGAGGCAGGAAGAAAGGGGCAAAGGAGGGGAAGGAGGGTATGTAATCTTTCTGAACGTCCGTGCAAGCGATCCATCATGCGACGTGAGCCTAGACCGAGTTCCTCAATCTTCGGCTTCTGCTGCTGACGGATTGAGATCTGTGACCGATCAACGTGGTCGATGAGGTGACCGACGTCCAGTGGAAGAAGTCCTATTATACAGTCCCGCTGACAGCATAATGCATGCGGAGCAATCCATTCATCTTAGCTGCTGTTTTGCTGTTGATTAGAATTATCTTCCTTCACCACGAACATTGGCTGCAGCAATCGCGACGTTGCAGACGACAACGCGTTAATTGCATAAGCCTAGCTGTTTTGGTATTAGTTCTACAGTCCAAGTTTTTATCTTGTTTCATCAATTCTTGCATATACCATTTTGATGTCTTTTTATTTAAACAAAAATATTTTATGCATGGCTAGCTTGGCTTAAAGTAATGTTTAATGACATATGTCACATCTTAACTACAAGTAATTAGACTTTAGAGCAGAATACTGAAATCACAGTTTTGCGCCTTTGTGTAAAAAATAACGGTTGTGGATTCAAGATCATCATCTTTATCCGTAGTGAACACTACCTAAATAGTCTTCATCGCAAATGACAGTTTATTAAGATACGGCTGTCAACGGGTCTAGCCGACTGGGGTAACTGTCGCGCAAAATGAAAAAAATGAATTAAATAACCGCGAACAAACCATCGATAACTGATAAAAACAGGCGCTCTATGAAACCAGTGAGGGGAATAAAATAAAGTCACAAAAAGTCCGATTCTTTAGTAAATAGTAAAATAAAATACTGAGTTTCTCGATTAAACTATGCATAACGAACGCTAAAATTGCAATAGGTTTTAATAAAAAAAAATATGGCAGAATGTGAAACGGCAATAAAATCGTGTAACGTAGATCTGCAATGTGATGCAAAATGATTTGAATTAATTGCGAGGATTCCAAAACAGCTCGTAGAGACGTTGTATTTACAGACGCGTCATTCCGGTCGACTTCTAGCCGTGTCAGCGAGCCTGAGACGTGGCCAATACGTTTATCAAGGACGGTAATTCTGGCTTATTGTCTGCTAAGTCTTTGTGCTTCCCGGTGCGGAAACCGATCGCGTTTATAGCTGCTGCTGGTTCGGCGGCATCTCTGTACAACGTATCCGCTCGTTCAATCAGTCTCGGCAAACATAGCGTCCCTCCCCTGTCCGCCGTCTTACCGTACCTCTGGGATCCTACCTACTACGTACTATTGCCGGCCGGACGGTCTTTCGTAGCCATAAATTCGCCAGAACCTTGGTCGTCGTCGTTTTCGCCGCGGTCGCCGTCGCGTTCTTTAGATCGTCTGCGGGAAGCTCTTGGACTTTGCCGATGAAATTCGACGCTAGAATACATCATAACGCGCATCGATCGCTCGTTCACGTCTTGCCGCAATCGACCCGACGGTCAGTGCATCGCCACGTCTCGACCAACGTTCAAACCCGTATCCCACTTATCTGACAATGAGTTTGTCACAGAGCCGAGCGTAGCCTACAGAGAGCGTAGCCTGCAGACAACTTGTATTGCAGTGGTTCGCGTTATTGCAATGCAGCTGAAATTCGACAGAAGAAATTTTATTTTGCTGTAGTTTTGTCGCAGTTCTGTTCCACTTGTGCAAATGGAATTAGTTTGGTCTGTTGCGGATTCGACGTACAGTACAACATGCTCAAGCTATGCAGCACATCCACCACGACAAGTCGAAATAAGCCCAAATGGAATTTGCGTTTTAACAACTAGACCTACCGGCATCAGTCGATTTTGTGTGAGAGCGATGTGTCGCAGCATTGGATTTTTAGGTCATTACGCTACTGCGACTCTGAAGTAATCTCTTTCGTTTCCCAAAGGTGCTCAGGATTTTTTTATCGGAAGACTGCCACAGAGTCCTTCAGTTACTTAATAATAGACAATGATATTAATACGTTTCAGGTAAATCGCAAAAAAAATATATAACCAGAGCAGCTTTGCACTGTAACCCGCATTTGCTTTTAAATTTTACGTATCATTCAAGTTAATTAGATTTAAGAACGATGTCAGATGTGGCTCATCCACATAGATTCTTGGAGGTTATGCTCTCCCGTACTTTTTGTCAATGCTCTTTTGCGGTGCTGGTTCTTTTCTGTCTGGAGTGGAATAAGTGAGTGTTAAACAAACTTTTCCGACAGTGGTTGATTCTGCTTTCGTCTGGTTGCGGCATATTCGCCCGACTGGCGATTGCATGGTGTGACATCGGCGCGGGTGCGTGGTGCAGATTTATTAGCACTGCTGGATGCCTGAGCGCAGACAGCGACCGCCGGTGCCTCGGAATGACGCAGCACGACGTAGGCCAGTCAGTCGGCCATAGTTCGCGGAGTTAGAACGTGAACAACGAAACGTCGATATCCTCATCGCCGATGCCGCTCGTGCTACTTCCGCTCCACGCTCGAACTTGATTCATTGCATCACGGGAGCGTAACAGTCCGGTTTCGACCGTTTCCAGTTTATGGCCGGCGTGCTTCGAATTCGCCACTATACGGCATTGCATCAGTGCACGGCCAGGCCAACTTTTCTCATCGTTATTCCACGACCGCAGTTTCCACCATTCTGTCTGCAGTGGTCTAACGCGTCGCTGACTTCACGAGTGCAGTCGTGCGCAACTGTTAAACAACCGAGTGACAACAGTGTATGCTTACACTGTGACTGTCCACGACCGTGAACAAGTGCAACGTTAAACCATCGTCTGGAGCGTAAGTTTATTTATCCCACTTCAGACAGTAGTTTAACCGTTCTGTCGCAATATGACAACTGGCGACTGATCTGCAACAGTTATACTGTACTATCTAGTGATATTGCTAACTCTTCCAGAAAAAGAAAGAACTCAAAAAACTCAAATGCACCCTCATATACTTGGCTGTTTGGCTGGCACTCGTGTTTTTAGTGGGTTACGTGGACGGTGGAACGAGGTGAACAAGTCCATCTGACAGCATGGCGGGACATGGGACACTGTGTCCATCCATAGACATCTAGATCTAATAACAGCACATCATAGCCTACATCTAGTTGTATATGCTGTCCGTTGGCTGTCCAGCTGTCATGTCAAGCCTCGTCAATTAATGACATCCGGCTGACAACATTACTGATATTCGTCGTTATAGAAAAAAAACTGTTCCGTCCTATAACGACGTTGACGGCGACAGACGGCGTCTGCCGCTGGCTAGCAATAAATTACTGGGCAGATGACGACGAAGACGTTACATCTGACAACCACTACGTGGCTTCACCTCACAGCAGCCATAAGCATGCAGACTTCCTGTATTGATAAATGATAGGACGACAGCAGCTACTGCAGCAGCAGCAGCTTTTGCCCTGTCACGCCACGACGATCAGTCGCGTCGCCTAGAGGAAAAAATACTTCACTGTGATTTAGAAAAGTGCGCAACAGATTTATTTATGCCATAACTATTGATCGATTTTCGCTGGCACATTCCCTGGAAAATTTGAAATCAATTTGTCGTCATAATCAACGCGGCACGAATTGTCAGAAAACTGGTTAAGCCTAAGTATTAATTAGTCCGTGCAGTTTATCGCGTCATTCATTTGCTGATAAGTGAAACGGAATGTGGCCAATTTCATGATGGGTAAGGAGAAGAAACGTAGTCACGGCTGTCTCGTGTGTAAAAGTCATCCAGATCGCGTTTTGTTACCGGATCGATGACGTTGAAACTAAGCACGGTTGCGGCTGTTACGGATGTTGTCGTTCAGCTGGGTTGATTTAAGCTGACGCAGGCGAACGGACAGATGTTGAGTGCGTCCGGTGTTTAGTCGTTCCACACGTGATTTCCGCCGGCGTGTCTGCGAGTGGCGAGTGATGAACTGTGAGGAAACTGCTTAGCTGTGATGCCCGGCTGCCAGGTATAAGTCTTGCTCGAGGCGCCTGTGCAAATATTGCCGTATAAGATTCCAGACGTCCATATAGATCCCGTGACAGATAGATCGACGCTCGACGGTTCGAGCACGTGGCAGGTCGACTGCACCGTTGGTCTTCCTTTTCTCTGGATATTATTTTCTATGTCGTTCTGTCCAGTGCGTTTCACTTTCTCGAGTGATGAACTGACAACCAATGTTTCTCTGCAGTTCGTCGTTGTTCACGATTCAATCATTTTACTGTTAAACGAAATGTGCTGTTACGTTGTGTTGTCGTCGTGGCACTGCATTTGACAGCTAGTGACTGTATTTCAATGGGCGTCTTCGTCTGATGAAAATGTGGTAGGAATTGCCAGGAAACGAGTATCTCGACAATTCTGTAGCGAGTTGCAAGCTGCAAAACCTAATCTGTTCTGAGGAAACTGATATATGCCGTTGTTGTAATTATGTGTACACAGGCACAATATTTCTGTCGTTTAGTCGTTTAATGAGCGAGTTGACGACATTATGTCATCGGCGCTCGTGCGTCGGTCGCAAAGCAGCAATTTCACGTCGTTTATGCAGATTTGACGACAGCGGCGTGCATACGTGGCACGTGCGTGAACAGAACAAACGGACGCATGCAGAAAACAGCGGTCGGCATTACTGTGCGATTGATGCGTCTGTGTGGTCTAACTGGTCAACAATCCTCGGTCTCGTGCCTGCGTTGACGCGATTTGTGGTCTCAGATCAATAGGCCATGCATGCACCCACTGCCGTGGCATCTATCGTTATCTGACTTCTCTTAGAAATAGCCAACCGCTCATCCCCTCTTTCATCGTCTGGCTGAACGGTATTTGTGTGACCGTTTTCCTCTTTCAAACCGTTCTCACATCATCAGACATCCGTTAATGTCCTCTTAATGCCGCGTACACGTTTACACATTGCTGTTTAAGTTTAAGTTATGGTGCAAGTATTATGTAAGCACATCCATAACGTTAGCACAAATGAATAAAAAAAATCAGTGAAATATTGTTTAAAATTTTAGTTATGTTGTGTTAACCTGTGTGAAGTATACTAAATGCATAATAGTGGGGTATTAAATAACAGAACACAACTGAATGATGTACGTAATGACCGGATACGTTGATCGAAGGTTAACTTTGCGGCCTGATAAGCGCCGATTTGACATGGTTCTAAATTGGCAGCCGGCAGTCGCAGGTGCTTCTGATCGTTGATCAATATTGCCCAGTCTTCATAGGCCTAAGTCAAAGGTGCGCATTCGTCGCTGTCATTCTGGGCGTAGGCTGGCTGCCTCGCTCCGTAAATACATTCATAAGCCTGGCTGGCGCCCGTCGCCGATCATCGGTTATACTGACCCGGTCGCCAATCCCATGTGACGCCGCACGCAATAACTTACGCTCGTTCGATTTCTGTTTTTCACTTTTCTACAGTTTTCTGTATAGCATGTTGTACGACAAAGCTATTAGCCCACAACATATCGCAGTAAATAATATCTACAGTCGAAGCGCCGCTGTCATTGCTTACCACAAAAAACTGAAGCATACGAATTTTAATTTGCAGCATTTTCAACCGCACGATCACGACTCCCAATCGATGTACGGCGTACCACTTTCGTTTTGTTTTAAAATAATGAAGTCGACCTGCAATAGTTTTGTTAATTAAACTTAACATTAAAATTAAAATTAAAAATATTGGCAAGACATCAAAAAGAAATTTGGTAGATGTTAAGAGGTTGACGATCTTCCCGTTTCAGTCCACAACATTAGCTTGCGCAAGATACAGTTCTACACAAACAAAGCTACTTCCATGACTCTTCGTTTAGTAGACTGGCGTCTTTCTTAGCATCGTCTCTAGACACCTTGTTAGCCGCGTTTGTCGTCGTTAGATATATTCATCAGTTATTATGCGGCACCCTCCACGGACCGGATTATCAAATGCACACTATTCATCGTCTGTCCTCTGTTGCATGTCGCTGAAAACAAAAAGATCTGTTGACTCTGCTCAAATAATTCTGATCCCAAATACGGCGGCATTGACTCCCGTTCTTGATCCTTCAAAATGCAAAGATCAGCTGCCAAGGTTACAGTGCGGCGTACTGGTATGAAATACGTGCTATAAGTTTAGGTTAAACCTCATGCAAACTTTAAGCTCATGTGCATTATGCAGTATTATGCAGTGCATTATAAGCGATACTACAATCTATGGCCAAAGCTACGCGATCAGCTTACATTTAGAAGTAGCTGGCCCCTATATTAATTTTACGCAACAACGATTAGTCTTAAAAGTTAAAATGTCGAAGATTAAAATAATTAGATGTAGACAGATAAACGCATTTCTGGCTCAAACAGCTATAAACAGTTTCTTTAACGTTTATGGCATATTTAGCAAATCGCGTTTTAGCGGAATGCGTTACATGAATCAGGTCGTACTCGCTTACTTACTTGCAGGGACGGTCGCATATCGTGACGGCCGTGGGGGCTAGCAATGTTTGTGTATTTTCGTGTCTGAGTCTAAGTCGTCGACCGGCCTGTTCCATTATGATGCTGTCATCATCATCATCGACAACCGTGGGCTCAATGCCCGTTGGTGTCTGACGCCATTCTTACTATCGCTGCCCACCGCTGCCTATCTAGGGCAGCGTGGCTCAACTCCTGCAGGGTTGCCCCACACCA
>Ga0209367_1002880_pt1 | contig 23037 bp, 8 predicted proteins | sample WorMetLIZISLAND2_FD_187412 | JGI IMG/M metagenome (GOLD analysis project Ga0209367, IMG submission 187412) | Marine gutless worms symbiont microbial communities from Max Planck institute for Marine Microbiology, Germany - Olavius geniculatus... ... | reverse complement strand
AATAGAACATTTATATAGCGCATTATCATAGCAGACAAGGCCTAAAAGTAATCTCTAATGCGCTCGGTGCGCTGTGTTCGTGGATAAAACATTGAATAACAACGAACGCTAAAAAGTCCAATGTAAGCGTCTCGATCGTTTTAGTTCATTGATATGCAGGAAGACTATTCGATGCAGACAGGCCCATGCATCTATCTTGCACCGTTAGGGAGATATAAACTTTCAAACTTGCATTTGCCCATGTTATAGGCCAAAAGTTCACTGCGCATGCACTGTGTCACGTGATCTGTAGGCAGGGGGTCCAAAATAACCGCATATTTGGAATTCCCGAGGCCACATTGCCTGTTCACTATGCCACTTTGGTGGGGCTACGATGACGATTAAGAGTAGTTTGTAGATGAGCATCTCCATTGTTAAGCATTTTTTGAGTTGTAATTTTGCAGTTTGAAAATGGTTTTAAAATTTGCGGTTTTGGGGGGATTAAAGGGAGATGAATGTTGAGACCCTCTAGGAAATCAATCCCCATCGAAACACGTCATCCAATGCAAAGAATGCGGCGATACTCCCAAAAATGTGTTCTCCAGAGCTTGGCAAGAAAAGTATAACAAAAAATAAAGAAAGAAAAAAGAACCCTTTTTTGAACATTATATTTCACTCCTTTGCCCCGCCAACTTTGCTGGGCCGATTTGTACCATTTTTGGCAGGTAGGGTCAGACCGCCGACGTAATCATCCAAGTCAAATTTTAATTCGATTGATTCAGAGGTTTGGGCGCTACGGGTTCCCAAAATCTGGGGTTTCCCATTGACTTTGATAGTCGCCCTTACAACAGTGTTACGCGCTACTGTGCTACACTGTGATGGCCATGTCAGTATAATGTCAGATAAGTAGGTTCAGTAAGGTCTAGTGCATAAACGACAAAATTTTTCTTTGTGTTTGGTTTCCCATGTAAATGAAATTTTTAAGGAAGGAATGTCATTACTGATTGCTTCAGTGCTTTTTACGCACAGCAGCTATTGCTGTACTGCGTCCTAGCCATCGCAGTTCTCTCTGTCCATCCATTCGTCCATCTGTCTGTCTGTCTGTCACACAGGCGGATCAGTCATAAACGGTGCAAGCTAGGATCACCGAATCTTAACCGTCGGCTGCCTTTAAGACTCTAGTTTCAGGATCAGTAAAGCTCTTCTATAAATTCGAAGGGGGTCACCCCAAATGAGGGTGCTAAATTTAGAGGGGGGTGGGAAAATTTGCGATTTTTAGCCGATACGGCATTGGCAGAGCGAGATAGGTGGCACTCTGGTGAGTACAAGTAAAACACTATAGGTATTTAGCAGTTGGTCATCTGGCGTCCTCCAGTGACTGATTTTTTACTGGGCTTTCTTTGAAACTGTAACCAAAAGCCATATGGATGAGATATATGGATGAAGTCTACGGATCACTAGCGTATGACGGTGCACGTTCCCCTTTGCGTTAGCAGGGCTTTTCTTGTAATAGATTGCTATTACAGTGTGGCTGTTATGATAGTAGCAGTAATGTGTTGCAATGTTTATTGTTTTCAGGTGTGTGCCGTGTGAGAAGGTGGTAGAAACAAATGAGTTGGAGTTTAGTAATGACAGTGATGTAGTTGTGTGTGTGGACAGTCAACATGGCAGTGGAATAAATCTTGAGCAGCTGCAAGTGGAAGGTGCTTCTATAGAAGTTGCCAGCGACATTGCATCGGCTGCATTGCTGGACACTGATCAACAGTGTAACAGCAGCAAAGCAGAAACTATGAACAGCTGTAGTGTCACTGTTGATGGTCAGCATAGAAGTTCCGCTATTGCGAATAATCACAGCGGATGTTGTAAACACTCTTTTACTCAGATTTCTCCCAGTGTGTCTGCTTCAGCAGTTGGAGTTGGGGATTGTTATAAAAGTAGTAGATCTGACTCTGGATCAATTATGGCTGGGGCCGCAAGAGTCAGTAAGTCATTATCTGGTACTGTGAAACAGTCGCCAATCAAACTTCTGCCTAAGCCAACGTATACATTGCTGCCGATTAGTTCGCTGCTTGTAGTTGTGAATGCAGGTCCAGCTCAGCTAAGTGGTGATCGTACACAGTTGTCGGCAATTGCGCCACGGCCAGCAAATGTCATCAGCGACCATGCACGTCTGCCTGCAGTTTCAGTTCAGGATTCCTCGATTGCGGCAGATTGTCATGAGGGTGGTGACATCCTGCTTCAGACAAGCCGGCAGAAGTCCGTATCATCAGCTGTAACGCAGACATTCTCATCGCCAGTGCAGCCTTTTTGTAAAACCTCAGCTGTAGCAACACAAACTTCTGACCAATTTGCACAGGCGTCAAGACTAACAAAGGAGTCCAGAGGTTCACAGGTTAATGAACAAAACGTCTTTATCTTATCTTGCATTCATTGGCTGGATTCAAACGTCAAAAGTACTAGGTCAACTGTAAAATATGTGCATTGCAGTTACTTAAAAATAGCTAGTTCACGAATAAGGTGTTTGCCATTAATAAGTTAATGTTGGCAGAGTTCGTACAGTTTTGGTAATGGCTGGTATTATTTGCAACTGGCTGACTTAGTTATTTGTTGTTAAACAGAGACAGAGACTTGGCAATGATAAAAAAATGTCAGCTAATTTTTCATAATGTAATGGTTAATTAATCATTAATTTTTCTTAAAACTATTGTGCTAGAAAATGCTTTTTTGTCAACTCTCTTAAATTGTTTGTCAGCCATCACAAATGCACTGAAACAACACTGGGTTTATATTATCATTAGTAAGGCCTGAGTACTTGTTTTGTCACATTATGTTCTTCAGAGAAAGTGATTTATCTGATCAAATGCTAGTCGTGGTGTCTGTGTTATGATGTATTCTTGGTGATGTGACTTTGCTCAAATATTTAGTGATAAACATTTTAGTAATCACTACATATGTGATTAATCTTTATTTCTGCAGCTCCAATAAAATGTAATGATTAAGTTTGTCTGTTGTGTATTTTATTTTATATTGTTAGTCTGATGGCTTAGGGTTAATTGCATTTTCGGGATCTGTTTCATTTTAACTTGGGATAAACTTGGAATATCTGAGAATTGATCCACTGATGTTTGACTTTGTTTGTTGCTGCTGCAGGTTTCATCCAAAGGTCGTCGGAGGAAGCTACGTGACGTACAGCACAGTCATACACAGACACACGGAACTAACAAGAAGCTGCGTAGAATCACCAGTAGTCAGTCACTGGGGGCAAAGATTCCTTCATTTGGCGCGGACACAGCACAGTGGTGGTTGCCGGATATGACAAGTTCAGCTACAGTCTGGCCAGATGTGGCCAGTAATGCTACTCAGACAGTAAGCCGCCCGACCAAGCTCGAGTCTATTCGCACTCAGACGGTCGAGAGTTTCCTAAGTTCATCACAGCAGGAAGATCTCCTTAATATTGCCTCAAAACTGTTGTCAGATGGTGTTACATCTTCATGTGAAGGCGAGGCTGTCATGGACAATTCCAGTCTCGTTAATTCGTCTGAATCTCTTACATTGTGCATAGAAACGTCCAGACCAGTAACCAGTAGCTTACATGAGCCAGATCCAGATCCAATGTTGAATGATCTTAGTAGGCAGAGGATGAATGAACATTCCTCACCATTGGTCGTTACACCGAAAGTCCAGGCATTGGACTCTGTTGCAAGTGGTATTTTCAGTTCACAAACGTTGGTTCCCCTTGTCAACGAGCTAATGAATGCCGTCGATGATGATGCTGGTTTAATGAGTACTCCATCGTCCAACCAGTTGTCACGAGTGATGTTGACATCAGCATCACAGACCATGCCCGACTTTGATGCCGTATCGACTCAGACGATGGATTGTGACTTTGACGGCGAATTCGACCTCGATGACTTTGACGACTTCATACATACTGAAACGCAGACGACCGACATGCTGGCAAACTATTTCAATTTTGCTGATATCGAGACGCAGACAGCAAGTGACATGCAGTATTGGGATTCAGAAACGCAGACTTGTTTTGATGCTCTACTGTCACCGTGACTTAATTTTATCGTAAGTCTGTGGTATATTATAATTAGGGCTGTATCGGATATTAGCGTTCAAAATCTGACTAGAGTTGAATTTTGCCAGATTTTTGTTTCTTCGTCTATTTGCTCAAAGTGCTCAGATGAGACAAGAGAAAGAGTATAGTGCAAAAAAATTTATCGCAGAGTTTTCCAGCCAGCCGTGGACACTGTCAGCATTAAACAAACGGTTGTCTAATACTGGACACTTCATGTTTTGAGGCAACCTCACAAAAGCCACGGTAACTATTGTTTGCGTAAAATAGATTTAACTGAAATTTTGCAAGTTGATTGCCAATAGATGATGCATTGTTAATGTAAAATTTTGTCAAAATCAGATGTAGTTTGTTAAAGTTATGCAAATGTAAACAGGTTTACTTACGTAACACCTTATTGGTAACAGAGATATTTTGTTATCGATATTCATCAATTAATTACTCAACTAAAAATAATTTTTTTCAATGAAATTTGGCGATAGCTACAGTAATTTACTTGGGATTAAGTGCACAAAATTTCATTTAAATTCGCTTCGGTTTGACATTTCTGTTGTACAACGTCTAGGGGGTCAGTTTTTTTACTGGACACGGTGTAGAAGTGTTTTCCAGGCCTATAATGTCTGCAATATTAGTTTGTTTGCCTATATGGCCATTTTGTGGATACAAAAGGAATTTTGTGCAATATTTATGCCAGTGATGACGTCATTACTTACTCTTGTGTCTGCATAGTTAAGGTCGATAGATAGATGCCGCATGTTATTTTACTGGACAAAAAGTAAATATTATGCTCAAATAACGAACGGGCATGTTGCATTATGTGAGTTCAAAATTGTAGAAAATTGTGTGATAATTTCTCCAAAAGCCTGGTTTAGTTAGTGAATGATTTATTAGACAGTAGATGTTGATATGCAACTTGTCTAAATTTACTTGACGAGTGATGATGAGCAGTAGTGTGATATGTCACATGCAGAATTTTATGCAATTTATTTGTTTTCAAAGTCAATAATTATGACTGAATGAACTGAATGTATATCACGTTAAAATAAAGTTATTATCAAAAGTTACACAAAAATAGAACTAACATTTCAGTTAACTCAACGATAAATCTATAGGGCCTAACATTTCAATGATTGAGAATCTAATGCCATACAAAGACCGTTTGATATTTTTGAAGTTGCATACACTTTGATACAGAAGATTGCATGGTGACATGATTGAGGTTGTTAAGATTGTGAATGGTATTTATGACGAAAAAGTCGCACCTACATTACACTTCAATAAGAGTTCAGTAACTTAGAGGTAACAAATTTAAATTTCATAACCAAACATTTATTCACAGTTTCAGAAAACATTTTTTTCTCAGCACGTATTGTGAATATCTGGAATAGCTTACCTAATTGGGTAGTTGACTTAAGGTGCGGCTTGATAGATTTTGAGCACAACAAGAAGTTATGTACGATTGGACCGCTGAATTAGCCGGAACTGGAGATAGATCAGAGTATGTCGAAAAAAATGATTAGATTATTAGTATAATTTATTATATCGTGATGCGGATATAGAGGGACTTTTAGTTTCTGCATCCGTTTATCTACATTACTGATTTTACTGATATTACTGATAATCTCGAGATTGCAGTTACTACTGCCGACGCGACTCAACTACTCGACCGTTGAGTTGCGTTGGCCACACGCCTGTGTCTGCCGATTTACTTACTTAAGAACTAAAGCTATTTTTTGTTTACGATTTGCGATTTACATAGTCTGTGTAAACCTATGTTGATTTTAATTTCGAATAAATCTGTAGCGTAGCAATAAATCTGGCAATTATTAACATCGAATGGTGTGGCATTTTATTGTTTTGAAAAATTTGTGTTAGCGCAGGTATATAGTGAAGAGTAACCGCGAAACGGCTGATAAGAGAAAAAGACGCTTGGGGGTCCGTTCAGAATACAGTAGGCGACTTCACTTTTTGACTTAGACTTTCGCTGAGCCTTTTCGCTGAGCGAAAGCTAAAGCTAAACGCTAAAGTCTGTACTTAGACCAAAGTTCAACTAAACGATTAAAAATGGCGGAAAACCGGTAAACCTAACAGGAAATAAATCAACCAGTTACGCTTGGACTTCCTTATTTAATTGCGCCGCTCACGCAAATGACGTAATTACGTAAAGTCTTACGTCACTGTGTAGTCATTACGGCGTTTATTTTTGGTACCAGACTGTTTTAATTTACTAAACTATTCGTGTTAGTCGCCATGTTTTCGCTCAGCGAAATCACTTCACTTTTGATTTAAGTAGGTACTTAGGCCGAAGTTTAGGCTCAGCGAAAGTCTCAGAGAAAGTCTAAGTCAAAAAGTGAAGTCGCGCAGTTTGTGGGACGGATCTTGTGTTGGGCTGTACTGTGTCATTCAGCTTCCCCTCTCCCAACAACAGTGGCATGGTTGGCTTCAGGGTTGAAGATAATGTTGGCTTAAAGGCATTGTGTGTATTGTCATAGTGTTTTGTACTAAGTAAGTTGCTTTCAAATTTAGGTGTTAATAAACACTAACCCTAACCATAACCCTAACCCTAAGCCTAACTTTAGCTCTAATTCCTTATAACCCTTTTACCAGCCCTAACTCTAACTGTAACCTACGGACGGATAATAAGACTGATAAACCACTATTTTTCATTTTTATGGACGAAAGATAACATTCAGGGATGCAATGTGCATGAGAAAGACGTCACTTGAAAATTTTAGGGAATAACAGGCTTTGAAATGAAACAGTATGGAGCAGTATGGCATACCGATGCTTTTTTGGCCACCTATGAAGCATATCAGGCATACCATTGTGGCCATGCCAAACTATGCAGGCGAGGCTGGCAAGGCAGGCGACTATTATGGAGCTGTTTTGTGGCAGCATTGCCAGCTGGATTAACAACTGTGTTTGCTGCAGTTTTGCTGCAGACAGACAGCAAGTGTTGCACTGTTGCTGAAGGCATTTTTGACATAATAGAGGAAGAAGATAAACTCAAGACAAAATTTGGTTACTTCCAGTGACTGTTTTTAGATAGTTACAGAGACTAACAAGGTGGTTTGCAAACCCAGGTAAAGAAAATGTCCATTAGTGTAAGCTAACATGACCTGCAGTTACTTAGCTGCTCTTGTCATCTTAGCCGGCTGCTGCTGCACCTGTTGAAAAGACATCCGATGCTAACCTCGCAGCAGGAAAATCTAAACTGAACATTATAGGGACATTTGGCAGACTCTGACACTGATAGTTAATTTAACTATCGTGATCTGTATTGTGTTCTTGCAGGCGACTGGTACAGTTGAAACTGATGAACAGTATGCAGCCAAATTACAGGAAGAAGAGTTTGCCCAGCTAGATGACAGTCATGTTGCAAGAACTCTGCAGGTAAATCTATGATGTACATTTATATGGATTATTCATCCAGTTGTTGTGACCGTTGTTTGAGCATATTGTGTAAGCACTACATCATGAAATCTGCAGCTACAACAGTGAGTGTTAAACAAGGTGTTTGTATGCAATTCAAAATTCAGTGTTTTCGGTGATTAACAAATGTCATTTAATCCATACAATGTCGGCCTGCCATTTCGAAGGTCTGCTATTTCGAAAGGCCACCATGACTAGTGATGGAGTTATGGTTAGTGCTAGTTAGTTTAGCAAATGTGTACTGTTTTGTCATCATCCAAATGATGTTTTGGCAACCCATCTGAATGGCTGCCTTTCATACTAGTGGTACTGGTATGTGAAAATTAGTGAATAGTCTGTTGTGTTTTGTCTTAAACAACTTTGTCATTGTGAACACTGTCATTTGTGTACACTGTACAACCATTGCAGTCATCCCACTTGCCTTATAAATCCTATATTTTTGAAAAGAGTCCTATATTGTCCTACATTTTGACTACATGTCCTGTAAGTCCTATATTTTGACAGTTTACATTTCACACAACAAAAACACAAAATTTGATGACCAGATGCAGTTTTTCAGCCAGGGCTCCACTCGGACCTCATTGGAGGAGCTCTGACTGCTCCTCTAGACCTCATCAGACTTCTCGAAATGGGGGAAGTTGGGGAAGTTTCCCCAGGCCCTGCAACATTTTGGGGCATCACCATCAGTGAAAAAAAATAAAACAAATTTTCTGTCCATATCATTAATCAAAAATAACTTCACTGTCAGATATGGAAGCTATGCAGTTTGTGTGTTCATGATGTCAGATGCTAGACATTGCAGTGGTTTACGGGATGAATACTAAAACACACATGTGTTCTATAATGTCCTATATTTCTGTTTCATGTCCTATATTATTTGGCCTGTATCCTATAAAAATTTGCCAATGAGGTGGGATGACTGCTATTGTACATAATAAAGAGACTGATTGGTAAGCATGAGGACAAGTTAAGTTTGTGAATTTTTCTTCAGCTGAATTGAACTTTTCTCAGATATGATTACGAATCTATGATGGACCTGATTTATTGGTTTGCACATTACAGGAAGATCAGGAAGATGATGCTGATGTAATAATGCTTTCTGATGACGATAATATTGATGATGAAGATGATAATGAAGCTTTCGGTAACAGAGAAACAACAAGAGAAATCACCGAAAATGACGAAGAACTGGCACGCCAGTTACAGGTTTGTATGCAATGCATAGATAGGTTTGTAGTTAATTCTGTGTCTGTGTGTGCATCATTCTGTCTGCTATGCCATCTTCAGCATTTATTAGTTATGTTTGTGCACTATGTACACTGTGTCCCCCAAAAAACATCGTGAACATTTTCAATTGTAACTTTAAGAAGGATTATTGGATTTCAGTAATTTTTGTTACGCGTGACAACATGTAATGTTTCGCATGTCTTAGCCATTGTCCAGGTGTCTGTCCGTTCATCCGTCCGTCCGTCTGTTCGTTCGTCACACTCTTGATCTGTATGAAAACGGTGCAAGCTAGGATCACAAATTTTTTACTGTGGGTTGCATATGCAATTTTCAGCATTAAATGCAGATTTCTGCAGTCCAAGTCGCAACCTTCTAGGTTTAAGGAGGCTTGCACAGGTGCAAGTCAGAGATGGCTATCCCCGCTAAAAAGTGGCTATTTTACCGCTATTGGCTCGTTTAGCATGAAATAAGTTGCATATGGACACTAACATACTGCTTGTTATGAGAAGCACTAGTCAGGAGCTATTTAATTGGTGACTTCGAATGACCTTGAACTCCCAAAATAAGAGGTGTGTTTTTTGCAGTTTGTGGCTACGGCGCAGATTTCAAGAGTGAATTGCAACGAAATGGATGGAGATAGACCAAAACAACCTGCGAACAGGAACTGCTAGGCTGTCACGTGTCTCATGAGCTTTGCTCAAATTACTTGTTACCAATATTCCTGAGACGACTAGCCATCAAATGTCATTTCAATTTCCCACTTCACCCAATGTCTGTTTTTGCACTACCAGGAGAAAACAGAATCAACAAAATATTATTTTTTTATCCAGTGCGGTATGACTATTTAATCAACATAACAGATAAAAACACATTTTGTTCACATTTCTGACACTTTGGCTGACATTTTATCTAGTTGTTTTTTTTCAACTGTCTATAATGAAAATTGCTCGAAATATCGGCTTATTATACGAACACATGCTGGCATGAAGATGCTTTCTCCATTCATTAACAGCAGTATCGATAATAGTCTGCTCCGGACCAATCCAGGCTTTGCCAGTTGCTTTATGAATTCATAATCATTTCTGAATATCATCTGGCAGAGGCATTGTTGCATGACAGTCAAATTTTGTAATAGACTGGCTGTTGGGGTCCACAGATCTGGATAGATGAAATTTATCGACATTTTTTAATTCATTTCAACATGTATTATGCTTGGTTTGCTTTCCCCACGTAGTGCAGAAGCAGACAATGGGTAAGGTGAAAAACTGAATGGTCACTTTATGGCAAGTTGTGTCAGGAATATTTGTACCAAAAATTATCAAAATCTGATAACTGGTTTTCAAGTGACAATCGAAAATGTTGGGGATGTATTCTTTATCCGTTTGAGGTCACATCACACAGTTCTGAGGGACAGTGATTGGGTGAGTGTCATTTCTCAGAAAAGAATCCAGTACAAACTACAAAAAGCCACACACACAGGACAGTAGAGCTTAGAACAGAAGTGGCAGATCATTACATCATGCTGTCATAATAGGGAAATGTTTGTGTGGTTTTTAAGCACCTTTAAAACAGACCGTCTGCAGTTTCGCTAACATGGCTTTGGCTGATTTTTGCTAGAGTATAAGCTGGGTTGAGAAACTTAATTTACAAGGTTTCGTAAATTTATATAGTTCACACTCAAGAAAATCTCTAATGCGCTGAATACATTTTGTTATCAATATTTCACGAAAAAGTACTGATGGCTGAGACATGTTTCTCAAAACTGAAATCAGATGACAGAATAACTCCTAGGACACGTACATGTCCACTTGGCTTTATAGTATTTGAGCCAAGCTTGATGGCCGGGCCATGGCCTTCTAGTTTTTCCAAGCTATATTTCGAACCCGACCACAGGAGTTCTGTTTTCTCTGTATTTTGCTTGAGACGGTGTGCTGACATCCATTGATCGATATCTGTGACACAAAATTTGAGTGTCCCAACAGCAGTCGGCGTATCATTGCTACGACAATTGCTACGACATACTGCTTATCATGAGAAGCACTAGTCAGGAGCTATTTAATTGGTGATTTCGAATGACCTTGAACTCCCAAAATAAGAGGTGTGTTTTTTGCAGTTTGTGGCTACGGCGCAGATTTCAAGAGTGATTTCAAGACTGTGTATCATCAGCGAAAGCGTGATAGCTGATGCCGTGCTGATCAGCCTTCTCTTCGACATCAGCACTGTACATGATTAACAACTGCGGGCCGAGTACCAAACCTTGAGGCACTGAGCATGTGACGTGAATGGTATATGACGTACCACTGTTATAAACGACTCAAAATATTCTGTTACACAGATACGACTGAAACCACTTCAACATGATGCCTCGCAAGCCGAACTGACGCTCGAGCTTCAGTAGCATGGGATCATGGTTTACGTTGTCGAATGCTGCTGTGTGGTTGAGAAGACAGGGTGGATTCGTTCCCTTCATCAGCAGCCATCAGCAATTCATTGAGCACTTTTGTAACAGCTGTTTCGGTGCAATGAAATTGTCGGTGGGCAGACTGCTTCACAGGCATCAACGCATTGTCATCTAGATAGGCCTGTAATCTTTTCTGTATAATCCTGTCTAATAGTTTGGAGAGAAATGACAGGTTGGATACAGGCCTAAAATTTTTTGGGTTGCTGATGTCAAGTTCATTTTTTTAGCAGTGGACACACCACTGGAAAATACCAGATGCCAGCGACTTGTTGAGAAGCTGCATCATGAATGACAACAGTTGGCCTACGTTTTTTACTAGACGAATTGGAACTGGATCCAACTGGCATGTCTTGTTCAGTGCCGAGCCCATCATCTTCTCTACTTCGTCGTGTCTTACGGCGACCACTGGGAGAGTGTTGGCGTCACCTTGAGTGGAACGTCATACAGTGGTGTCGACGCGGTGGAACTCGAACTGAGTCAATTTTGTCCTTGAAATATGTAGCGAATTCGCTGGCAGTCTTGCTACCAGTCTCCTCGCTTGTTACTTCGCCCAGTACTCCATGTAGTGCACGCCACAGCTTTTGTGAATTGGTATAATTATGATCTACATTGTTAGTGCTTGTCTCCAAACCTTGCTTTATTTCAGCACTTTACTGTTATATTGCTTCAAGTTTTGTGTTAGATGCTATTTTTTGCATCATATGTAGTCAGTACAATTAGCGTTAATGTTAGAGTTTAGGGTTAAGATTAGGGCTAGTGTTGGCTTATTTTATGCGTAAAATTTTTGCCAATCTGTTGTATTTTATACACGGATGGTTTCGGTGTAGGAAGAGTTTGATGAGGAATCAAGAATTGCACAGCAGCTGCCTACAAGGCATCCTCGTCAGCCCGGCTGTGCAGTCACTGAAAGACGAGTGATGCCAGTGCGTTCTGTTGCAAGATTACACAACAACCGCAGTTCACGCCATCGTAAGTGCATTGCATTCTGAACTGCTGTATTCATTGGACACTAAAATGTTAACTATATGTATATCTTATTCATGTGCAGGCTACTTTTTAAACATGTTAAAACATTAAATGTGTAGTGTTCTGTTATATTTATTATTGCCACAGTGGATTGTTTTTGTACGGTGTGTCATTTAAATTAAAGTGCATTTACATTTTTATTTCTCTGATTCTGTGTAATGTTGACAGCCAAACTCACTTTTCCATTTTGATTAACTAACAGATAATTGTTAAATAGGTGTACTTTACATGGGGCCAGCTTGCCAAAGCTGTCTAAAGTGTACTGTTGATCTTCCTTTCACTATCTATTAGTGACAGAACATTGAAGGCAGCAAATGCATATGTACCAGTAGATCTGTATTTAATAAAAAGATAACCAAATGTTTGCCAAAATTGTTGGCTTTTGCCCACAATTGTCTTATGCTAACAAAGTTTAGCATGCAGGTTGCAGGATGGTCTCCTGTTTGTGTCCATCGGTTTTGAGTTTCTGAAAGATTGGTTGAGAAATGTTGGAGCTGTGGGAGGGTTGAAAATTTGCCTGACTAGGCGCATCATTTCTACAACAGCTTGTTGCTACCACACTAGCCATGAATCATACAATTCATAAAAGTAACAATAAAGTAAATGTTATGAAATATACTGCATCGTGTGATACTTACAGATATACGTTTCATTTCATGTGCAGTTTATCGCATCTATTACTGTTGCTTAATGTGTGGTTCTTGTTCGTTGTGTGTTATTTTGCAGACATGCCCTTTCACAGGAGTTTGCCTCAGCTGCACGTAAGCTTTTGTAAATGTTTCTTACGCAGCTCTACCAAAATTATAAATATTATTTTCCGTATTTTTATTTTGATTTTTTATTGTGAAAGTTAACTAGTTTTTAGTGATAGTTCACTGGTACATTTTATTCATATTTTATATACAATATATATGCAATGTATATATTTTATATACAGTTATACATTAACGTCAGATTGTGTGGATTTTGTAGAATTTGGGTGAACATGGGTTTGGCATAGTTTATCATGGAAGAACAACAGGGCAGCAGAACTAAATGAAATTACTAACTAGTTTTTGGCAGCCTGTCAAGCAAGTGTGCTCATTTGGGCTGCTGGTCTTCATGAGAGTTTATATTCATAGTGATAATGTTGGCACAGCTGTTGCTGTTGCCGTATGAGTTAAGGGATTTCATAGGTTAAGCTGGTCATGTGGTTAATGATACTGGTTGAACTGTGGTGTGTCATTTTTAGGCAATGCATCGTATCATCATAAATGGAACGAATGGTAATTTCAACGGACTTCAGTTTAGCTTTGGTGACTCAGACAGTGATGAGGACAATGATTACGAGGTATGCTTGAACTCATAATATCACGTCAATTTGCTTTCAGTATTAGGCAGACATTAGTTGGATACTGGCATGTTTGCAGGTCAGTTGTATGATGTGTGCTAGGATTTGCAAATATTGCACTGAGCTTCTTTTTGATTTGATTTCACTATTTTACTGAGTTACTTAAGTCTTAGGTTTCATGCTTTGAAAAGGCTGTTCTTGCATGGAAACCCTTGGGATTGCTGAGTAAACAATATAGCTGTCAAAGTATGGCAGTCTGCGATAGTAATTTGCTGGGAGTTCTGCTTATGCATGTGTCAACACCTGCTGAGTACCACTTAATGGAATGTGAATTCAGGCTAATCGATAAACTGTTAGTGTTATTTGACAGCGCTCTTTTTTACACAGATGCTGGCTGCAGAGTCTGTCAGTTTGACTGTTGGTTAGCCCGAATTGGATGAACGTACGCAAACCGTGCTTGCAGCTAAAGTGCTATCTGCAAAATGCGAAAGTGCAAAATCTGTTGACTGGCAGAAGTTTGGGCGGACGGTCACTTAGTTGCACTGCAAGCCACACATCACAGGCACGCGGTAGCGCAGACCTGTGTTAACGGTGACAGGCTAAGTCAATGGAGAATGGCAAAATTTGACTGCTCGCAGATCCGAGACTGCTCAACCGATCGATAAAAAATTTTAAGCAGGTGATTCGTCCGCGAGACGACCCCCTGTGCAAAATTTTATGCAAATCCGTCCATTGGTGGCTTCTCAGCAAAGGGGTGAAATATAACAGAAATTTTTTTGTGTTACATATACCTTTTTAATGGCCGACCTACAGGTCAGACCGATCAGCGGATTTTCACGCACAATTGCTCAAACGACGTGGCCTCACGCAAGGTTCAAACCTTTTAGGGAACCAAAATTCGAAGTTAATATCTAACCCCCCAAAATCCCCAAAAAGTCGAAAATTGGGCCAAAACGGACTTGGAAACTGTCGGCCAAAAACGTTCATGTATAAAATTCTCACCTATAAACAGCCCTTAATCGTCATAGTAGGCCCATAAAAGTTGTATAGTGAATAGGCAGTATGGCGTCGGCAACTCCAGATATGTAGTCGTTTTTGACCCCCACCTACAGGTCATGTGACACCGGGCATGCACAGTAAACTTTTGGAACTTAACATGGGATAAACGCAACTTTGAGGCTTTATATCTCCATAACGGTGCAAGATAGACACATGGTCATCATTGACTACCAATAGGAAAGTGACCAAGGCGAGTCCATTGGTCACAAAGGTCAAAGTCGTGACCCCAAAATCTCCCCACCGTGGTCAGCCACCTTGTCATGGTGGTGGGGCTTTGCACTGATGACCCGAAAGATTTCTAAATCTGGAGGGTAGGAGCTAACTAAGAGCTGACCAAACCCGTGAGAACAGATTTGCTACACGTTACCAGTGCTTTTGTGCTGGTTTTGGCTTCACAGCCGACTACGGCTTCACAGCCGTTTATTTACGGCTTCATAGCTGTTCACGGCTTTATAGCCGTTACCTGTAACCTTGTGGTTACATTCGGGGACACCCATTGGGCTGAACTGATACGGCCTTAGCGCTGGGCAGGTGTAAGAGCCTGCCCACCCTGGAGGTAAGGTAAGGTAAGGACCCCAAAATCTTTGAGGCTTTGCATCTTCATATCTGTGCAGAACAGATAAACTTTTATTCACCATCTACTGTAAAACATAATTTTAGTAATACAACAGCAAATATAAATGTACAAAACATCAGTTTATACGCTTGTTAATGGCGACACGCAATAACTGTCACTTCGAAAACAGCAAAAATCATAAAAAGTTGATATTATTTAACATCACATTGACACTCAGGCGATGTGATTTTGAGTGATATCATCTTTTTATGATTTTTGCTGTTTTCGAAATGTCAGTCATTGCGTGTCGCCGTTAACAAACATATAAACTGATGTTTTGTACATTTATCATCATCAGCAGCAGCAGCAGGCGCTTTTGCATTTCGCAGCTAGCAGTTTAGCTGTGTAGCATGAGCCAGTCTCGCCACCGCTCATCGATTCGATCAACGCATGCGGGCCAAAGATAACATAATCATCTCTGCCTTTCTACTCTCCCCTTCTTTTTTACCCCATTGCAGCATGGGTTGCTCTAGAGCTCTGGCAGCTGTCCTGTCAGCTATGTGTGTGTCAAGCGTCATGCCAGTGCCAACCAGCCCGGCTTTCACACTTGCACTCGCACTAGGTCTACCATGCGGTCATGCTGTTTATTTTTTTCGTCACATAATGTCAGAGGTCACTCAGCCGATCAATATTTTGCACCGTGATATACGCATTCTTATTTATTTTGTCTATTAATACGGCTGTCCTAACAGGCCACATTACGGATCTTGCCTGTGTGTCCGCCTGTCTTTGACAGATTATTATTGACACGCTACAGCAATGCTGTAAGCGTCTTACACGGTTGTCGTCCATCATCGTCTGTCATCCTCTGTAACGGGTGCGTTGTGGCTAACGGTGCAAGATAGGGTCTAGGTTGCTATTGATCGCTAATAGGAAGTCGAATACTGGCGTTCAAATGACATTAAAATCATTGACCTTGGATGACCTTGAACGCACTATGATGTGCCATTCGTGTGGTATTGTGGCTACACGGTAAGTCGCAATAACCATCAAGACATGCATATAGCGTGACAGACTGACAGTTACCTAAGCTAAGAGCTTGTAGCTAGTTATTAGCTAATCATATAAACTTAAATGTTCCTTGATATGCATTGATCCCCACTGTTGTGAATCTGAATGCAGGCCTAAAACCAAGACTTGCTGGTGACTGAATTTCTCTCTGTGATTTGTTGACTTATGAAATCCTGAATAAATATAATTTCTGTGTGTTTAAAATCCACATGTAGTAAGACTTGTTTGATTTGTTTGATGTCTGTCAGGCACTGTGGGATTTGGCGGAGCGAAATGGTGACGTCGGACATCGTGGGTTGAACACGGCTGAGATCAGTGTCCTTCCCACGAGCAAGTTTATCGAGAGGTCGATGTCAACTTCTGCATCATCACACTCAAACCAGACTGCCGCTGCTCCTGCCAGCGCCGTGTCGGAAGATCCAGAATGCCGCATTTGCCTGTCGCAGTTCCAGCGCAACGACACCCTTCGCACACTGCCCTGCCTTCACCGATTCCACCGCGAATGTATTGATAACTGGATTAAGGTCGGTACCTTTTCCGCTTTCTTTTTCTGATTCAATGTGTTTGAGTTTTTATTAGTCACGTGATTCACACAAAAATTGTGAAATCAGTTTTGGGAGAGTGCAGACTTCTGGCCAGACTTCTGACTCTAATACAATCTGCTGTGTCTGATGTGTTTCCTTTGATAAATTCTTGGATTCAGGTTGTGTGGTGCAGTTCGTTGAGGGAAAAAGTATCTGAAATGAAATTTTTGGCTTCAATTGGTGGCTTAGTGTTGTAAAAGTTGGGATGTTCGAACTACGATCAGGAGTTTGACTCCGAGTTGGGTTGATATCAAGTTGTTACTACTAGAATGACTGACAGTCTGCAGACAATTAAACTGTTTTGTTATTTGATAAACAATAACGTCAAGGTCAATTCAGCCTTCTATCCTTCAGGGGTAGATAAATCAAGTACCGGCCTTCTTAGCTTGGGTTAAGGCATGGCACATTCACCTGTGTCAGTTATTGTGTGATTCCAAGTGGCAGGTGATGCTCAGTAGCTCTGCGATAGATTCCCACAGAGTTATACACACCTTTAGTTTTTTTAAACACCAACACCAGGCCATTCAGTAGCTGTTTGCCAATGTCGCTGTTGTTATCATTTGCATCGCAGCGCAATGCTGTGTGTCCGGTGTGTCGCGTCAAGCTGCGCGATCAGATTGGTGCTGAGAATTAGCAAAGGTCGTCGGATGCAGCTTCAAACTGTCAAACATTTTCACACAGTCATCAGACATGTCCATTCCACAGCGTATTATTTTCACGTGCATCACCAATCTTGTGTGTTGGTGATCTTTGTTATTAAGTAATTTGTCTCTCTGTTTTTCGACAGTGTTGCATCCATGTACTCAAAATATGGATCACAGGTATTTTTTTGTTTTGTCACTGCTGATTTTAAAATGAGCTAAATTAGCAATATTATTGCTTAAAATAAAACTGCCAGTGTACTTATTTAGTAGTTTTTTAAACTTTAACTAAAAGTGACTGTTACAACATATTACATGTATCGCTGGTAAATTAATTTAGGAAAATTATTGACAAATTGTAATTGTCTTTGAAATAATGATCTGTATTATTGTTGTATTCAGCAATTTTTCGATAATCCATGACGTTTTGGTTCATGAATACAAGACAGTGTTTATAAGCTTATAAATTTCTTGCTGAATTCAGAAAGTGTTTAATAGCAGAATCTTACCAATACGATTCACTGTGACAAATGAACTTTCTATGTGCAAAAATATTCAGTCTGTATACCATTTACCAAATTATGAAGTAAAGTCTTAGAACATTGCTGGGTACCACTTAATGAAATATGATGTAATGTTGTCAGTTTGCTAATTATACTTATTGTTAACTGAAGATAAATAACTTAAGGTTTACTGTTTGAATAAAAAATGTGCACAATGTTAAAAGTCTTGGCAGTTAACTAGAAACTAATTTAGCCTGATGTTTTTCGTATTTTGTGTAGTTTAACCCAGTCAAATGTGGCATTATGTGGCCATATTCCCTTGCATGAAATTGTTATTGGTGGCAGACACAGCTATTAGTTTTTTTGCATAAAGCACAGAAATTTGCAGGCAGTTGTATATTTATACTAGCTAAAATACTTTCAAAATACTGGTTGTGTATCATTCGAGTACATTAATTTTTGCTGTGCGTTACAGTGCACTTGCATCGTTTTTCCAGTGATCTCGTCTACTGTTGTCAGCCGAGCGAATTAAGGCTTTCACTCGTATTCACAGTTTGAACATTTATCAGCTATTGCTCATTGTATTTGTTGGTTGTAACTCTGTTTAAAGTGCACACATTGGTGCTCATGTTTAACAATACGTTCATACTGTCATATGTGTTCTGTTCTGTATATAAACTACAGGGTGGTCTGAAAAAACGGCACAAAGTTAATGACACCATAATTTTGCAGCCATACGTCATAGAGTCATGTGGTTTTCAGCAAAATGTTCCAAAAGAAATTCTTTACATGACTGAAGTCAGTATTTGAATACAGCAGTTAAATATTCTTTGTTATTGCCGCTGGCAGTTGAACTATGCAAAAACACTATTACCCTCGACACTGCGGTCCATAAAAACGTGCCACTTTTATTTTTTTAATAGCTCCGTAAAACATTGGCCGATTTTAATAATTTTTGGCATGCGGCATTAAAAAGAAACGTGACGTAAACGTCTGCAGTTTTGGCCACCTTGCCCTAAAGTTGTCGCTACACTACCTTGTGAAATGCAGAAGTCTTATTTTGACCATTGACAACAATGAATTCATACTGGGCAGTGCATGCGTCAGCTCAGAAAATTACTGAGACCACAAAATCATTGAAAATTTGTTGCTTTGTCTTTATTTTAAAATTCTAAGTCGACACACTGAAATGATACATCAACAACAAGTGGGCTGCTTGAGTCGTGCAGTCACTGAACGTGCTGTTGGCAAATGGTGTCAACGTCCACCGCTTGTGTTTGTGCTGCAGAAAGACATTTTGAGCACATGCTGAAATGAAGATGATGTGACACGTGTGATTTTTTAAGTGATAATAATTGGTAATTGCTTTTGTCGCTATTCACTTTATAATTTCTGAGCCGACGCATATACGCTACCCGATAGGAATTGATTGTTGTCAATGGCCAAACAGCGACTTCTGCATTTCACACGGTAGTGTAGCGACAACATTAAGGTGAGGTGGCCAAAACTACAGACCTTTGCGTCAAGTTTTTTCTTAATGTCACATGCCACAAATTATTGAAATCGGCCAATGTTTCACGGAGCTATTGAAAAAATAATAGTCGCAAGTTTTTATGGACCAAGGTACATTGAAGGTAATTCTGTTTTTCAATAGTTCAAATGCAAGCGGCAAAATAAAGAACATTTAATTGCTGTATTTAAACACTGACTTTAAGTCATGTAAAGAATTTCTTTCAGAACATTTTGCTGAAAACCGCATGACTCTGTGATGTACAGTTGCAAAATTATGGTGCCATAAACTTTTGTGCCGTTTTTTGGACCACTCTGTATATACACTGTGTCTCAATAAAAACATGCCACTTTTATTTTTTGAATAACTCCGTAAAACCTTGGCCAATTTTTTGACAATTCTTGGCAAGCAATATCATGATAAAACTTGACGTAAATGACTTTGGTTTAACCCACATCACCCTAATACTGTTGTTACACTACCTTGTGAAATTTAAAAGTCATGGTTTGGCCATTTACGCAGTGAATTTATACTGGGTAGCACGTGTCATCTTAGAAATGATTAACTGAATAGCGACAACCACGAGTAACAGTTATTATCTCTCAGAAAGTGCTGAGAAAAGTCTTACGTGTTACGTCACATCGTTTTATTACTGCGTGTGCTAAAAATATCCTCTTCCAGCACGAATGCAAGCGGTGGATGTTGATGCAACTTGCCAACAGCACGTTCAATAACGCATGACCCAGAGGAGCTCACTCGCTGTTGATGCGTCATTTCAATTCATCGACGTACATGAGTATGATTCATTAATTCATTCATTAAAATGAATATGATGAATTAAAACGTGTAACAGATTTTTCATGATTTTTTGGTCTTGTTGATTTTTTTGAGCCGATACGTGCGCTCCCCAGTACGAATTCATTGTTATAAACGACTAAACTGCGACTTCTGCATTTCACAAGGTAGTGTAGTGACAGTATTAAGGTGAGGTGGGCTGAACTACAATCATTTATGTTATGTTTCTTTGTGATGCTGCGTGCCAAAAATTATCAAAATCGGCCAATGTTGCATGAAGTTATTCAAAAAGTAAAAAGTGACACTTTTTTATTGAGACACGGTGTGTACAGCATGCAAAAATAAAAACACCTTTGTATAAAAAGTTCCAATATTTTTAGTAGTTTTGTACAAAATTTCCCGTGATATCTTAGAGAAAATTTGCTACAGACAGAACTATTTTTGTGCAGTATTACAAAAGTGCGTGCAAATGGTCCAAATTAGGTTTTTAATGCACTATTTTCAAGTGAACCTTTCTTTGTTACTTCAGTACAAGTAACCTGTTAGCAGTCTGAATTAAACCTGCAAAAAATATTCCTATCAGTGTCAGTCTAACTAATGATGTAACATCTTATTGTATGCTATTATAAAATGTAAATGCTGAGATGATAAATTTTTGCAACACTAATTTTGCAAAAAATACTGAAATATACTGAAAATTATTTGCCCAGCGCAGTGTTTTTTTATCAGATGAAAAATGTCTGTTTTCAAACGTGTTCCTGTGGTACGAGTCGTTTAACTCCACACTGAAAAAAAGCAATATAAAGGAATAATAATTGTATTCACATTTAAAATTTACTGAGGAATTTTACAATATAAATAAGTACAAGATGTTGCAATATTTCATCGCAGTTACTGTCAATAAACACTAGAGAATTTCACACAGTACATCAAACAGTTGTCACATCTATATTGCATCCATAATGAAGTTGATAAAGCATCAGTGCAAGTTTCTGCTTGTGTATGAGCATATAGACAAATGCATATCTTCGTGCTGCTATTACTTTAAGTGGTACACATATGTAATGATGACAGCAACCAACATTTTGCAAGTGTGTCAGTAGTATAACATTGGTGTAGTATAAAAATGATTTAATATACAGCATATGACAGTTTCACCAGAGCAAGTTACAGTGTAGTGAGGCATTTTGGAGCAAACATGAAATGTTTACAAAAATATCTAACAGCAAACAATTAAAAACATGACTATAACAACAACATTATTGGTTCTAAATAGATACATTGATAACTGACTAGTATAACAAACGTATACAGCACAGACAGTGAACTTGGTGATCCACAAAGAGTGAACCAGCCAGAACACTTCATAACCTATCAAATATTGATAGGTATTCAAATTATGTTCACTAGCAAGAAGGCAGCAATGAATTTGTCATAGTGACAAAGACTTCACAAGTTACGTTTTGCTAAAGTATCTTAAGAATAGCTGTATATCTCATTAAAAGCTGACAGTAATGTAGTAATGAATTTGGTGCGAGATGGATCTTATATTTCGAGTTTACCGAAAAGTAGCCTATGCCAGTGAAAACAATTTGAATGTTGGTCATAATTTGCTAACTTTGTAACAAATGTCGGCAGTTTACTTTCTTAGGCCACCTGTCCATATGCACATTTTACAAAAGATGCACATGTGTAGTACCTGTTTAACCTTAGCACCAAATGCTCTGCAAAAACAAGTTACACATATGAAATTTTGCCCATTGCAGGCATGTACCATATACAAAACAAGATGAAACTGACTACAAATACAAACGTAACACAACAATGGTAAAAATAATACTTATCATCAATGAAATGTAACATCTTTGCCATAATTTAGAAGCAAATTTAAAAATTTCAGATTTGTGAAAATTAGTTACAAAACAATTGGAGTAAATATTGCCATACTGAACAAAAGACATATACTATTATTGTCATTACTGAACACAAAGTACCGGTATCCTACTCGACTAGTATCTTAGTATAAACAGAAATACAGCAACATGATAAATAACACACATGATCCAATCAACAGATAAAATACAGAATGGCGGTAATGTGTGCAAAGGCACAAATTCATCACGTACACAAACATTTACAACAGACAACAGACAGTGTGACACGTACTGCTTACTTCACTACTGGACATTGGACAAAGGCAAAGCCAGAAAGAGGTGGTAAGGAGCAACCAATTGACCCCCTCTCCACCAACTTCAAGTTGTGTGCAAATTTGTGCAGCAAAGCTGATGAGAGTAATGTCTGCTATATGCATTTCATTTTCAAGACACTTCATGTCCCAAAAAGCGCTTGTGGCCACAGTTCTACTCTGAACTCCACTGGGGGCTTAAGAGTGCTCCCCAGACCCAAACCCTGGTGGGGAGACAGGCAGAATCCCCCCCTTTAAGAAGCTCTTGGCTCTGCCTGCTCTTGGCCTTCAGCCTTGATCTTCGTCCCTTCGGGCCTCAGTCCACCCTTCCCACTCCAATTTCTGACTATGCCTATGCAACTGCAAAATCTTGCGTAAATATTCTACTGACTATCACAGGCACCATATAGTCTACAGGGTGCGGCAAAATTAAAGACTCCACTACAAAACTGCATTATCTAAAACGGCGTAAGAATTTTAAATGAAAATTTTTTCGGTTATTGAGGACATAATTTGACACAACCAGCGTAACCAAGTACCAGCTTAACAATGACGTCATAGCTGCGTCATTCTGTAGTGAAAATAAATCGTGCTTGT
>Ga0209367_1002879_pt1 | contig 23043 bp, 17 predicted proteins | sample WorMetLIZISLAND2_FD_187412 | JGI IMG/M metagenome (GOLD analysis project Ga0209367, IMG submission 187412) | Marine gutless worms symbiont microbial communities from Max Planck institute for Marine Microbiology, Germany - Olavius geniculatus... ... | reverse complement strand
GGAGGGGAACGAGGAGGGGGACACCCCCTCCTCGTTCCCCTCCCCCTCAACGCCTGCGGCGCCTCGACCTCATCTCCGGGTCAGGCTGATCTGAGAGTTGGCAACCCTAGCAGCTACTAATTAAGCCAGAAAGTAATGCAAGTCAACTCACCGGAGTGTTGTATCGGTAATGTAATCAAACGCGGCGAATGGCGATCAAGCACCGAGCAACGCGTGCTTCGCCTTGAAACGAGAATGGGCACGCGTGGCGAAATTGGCAATAGTTCAACGGCGCTCGTCGCTATAGGAGACAGCCAAACAACACTTTGGGCAGCCGTCAAGTGCCCATTGCGGATTTGCGTGGTGTTGTTTCTCGGCACTAATAAAGGAAGCCCTTTTGCAGGCCAAAATTATAATATCGCACTCGGACAGCAGAGCATTTAAACGTCGGCCTCATACTTGGTGCAGCACGAATTCAGAAAGCTGTAGGCCTATCTCAAAAACAGTCGCTGTACAGCTATCAGCAGTTTTATCAATTAAGTTTCGCGTGCATTCAGTTGCAGGTGTTATGACGATGTATCTACGTCTGTAGATCCCGATATATCAAATGTGCGGCTTCCTCTTTCTGCAGCGTATGAAAGAGCAGAACGACTCTGTATAACAAAGTTAAACAATGACACTTTATACGAGTACAATGCATAATAAACCAAGCTAACATAGGGAAAGGAAAGGAGCGGCAGGTGGCTCGCAGAGGTACATGTAGAATCGCTGAGGGTTCTGGTTAGAGTTCCGGTGAGCGACGTAAATTTATCATGGTATAACTGCGTTTTTTGCTTTCTGTTACTGAAGTTACAACAATATGCCGTAAAAAAGATAAGTTAAAGCAGAATGACAACAGATTTAAGCCGAAGTGGCGCATTTTACTTCTATTGCACAGTTCATCTCTGACTGCATCGACGAAAGAATTACCGGCTAGGCCTATTAATAAAATGGCCATCATATCGTCGATGATATGTGCCACGAGAAGACGGGAAAATTACCCAGCGGCACGCATCCAACGCAACATAGGAGCTAAATCGTTTATTTTTTTTTCGCCAGGCAACGAGGAGATTCATCTGACACAAAGCCGCCATCGTTCTGGGCTGTAAGGGCTGCGAACGCCGCTCAACAACGCGTCGCGACTCCGAGCTGCTGCTGCAGTCGTTGCAACCGTCCAGTCGCAACTGGAAGTTACAGACTACACAGATGTGGGTTTTGAGCCACATATTTCGGGACACATAATAATGGACGTAGTAAGTCACCACGGGCCCAAACATATTGCAAACAACAGACACATTTTGTATTGATATATATCAAACTCAGTGGTGTGTTCCAGTCTGAAATCGTAGACATGCAGTGCTCATGCACTACTTAAAACAAGAAACCCAGCTGTCGCTAGGATAGCCGACCGTACTGGTTGTCAGTGACCTTCAAAGTCATCCAAGGTCGATGATTTTTCATTTCATCTGAAAGGGCGGATGCTACTTTCTATTAGTGGTTAATAATAACAAATTGGCCCTATCTCTCACCGTTTCCGAGATATGGCCAGTTTTCCGTTGAAAAACGCACATTTTTCCTACTTTCCGTCAATTCAACCCAGGATTTGAAAAAGTTCCCCAAGCACTAACTGGCTGAATTTTTGCATGCCCGAGTTTCGCACGGATTACTAATTATTCGTGTATAAAGTTTTCCCTACGACCTACCCGTTAGCAAAGATACATTCGTTACGGACACACAGACGGACGACAACCAACCGTTACTTAAGTACCCTCGGCTAAAAACCGCGACAGCAAAGCAACTATAAAATTAGCAACGCACATCAAGTTCCATGTATCATAGGTACCTGCTCTTGGTGTTTTTCTCTTGAAAATTGCCGACTAGAAACAACCTGTCTCGCACCGAAGGTGGCCCGTAGACCAAAGATTAGGCCTGCAATAATTAAACTGATAAACCGAAATTTTTACCTGTCTGGCGGAAGTTGTAGAGTTTCCGTTAGTAACTGGAAAACGTCCTTCGTGTACTGAACGTTTCGCTGTGCATCGAAGACGCCTATCGACCAGATTTCAACAGTGACTGTCGCGGCGTCGGAATTGCCTCGTAGCATGGTCATGTCCGTTGCCACAGACACCGTTATTGTCTGCGTACAACGACATATACGTATATTTTCTTTCGCACTATCTGCTTTATTGTGTGGCTGTCTAATAGGCCGCAGTACGAGTCTTGCCCGTCCGTCCGTTTGTCTGTTCGTCTGTCCCGTACGACGTACAGACCACTCCACGGTAACATCCGTCGTAATAGCCGGCAAAAGCGCAATGCCACACAATAATAGGGGCCTACTACAATCATCACATAACAGTTGTATTGGTAATTGTATTCGTGATAGTTAGTATCACAATCACCACGATATCACCAGTGGAGACGCGTTGCCAGTATTCATATATCTACGAGTTGATCAACGTCGCCAAACAGCCACCCCTCAAAGACCTAATTATAAATTCATAACAAAACTTAGACTAACCCCCACTGGGGTGCATGAAAACCGTAGGCCTAATTAATCCTAAGCATGTGGCTTTATGGGTTTCTCAAAATTTTGAAAATCCTGCAGCCCAAGACTGTAACCGAAAAATTTTAGCAGCGCAAAGGCAAGATATGAAGAAAGATGCATGGTGAATGAAAGAGATGAAAAGGAAAAGGGAGAGATAGGAATAATGTCCCCTAAATAGACTGTGGGGCATAAAAAACACACCCAAATTTTTTTTATCATAATTTGAAGAAAAGTCATCCAATTTTAATAAGTTTTGGTATCAATATTGATACAACTGGCCATCAAATGATTGTTTAATTTCCCACTTCACCCATTGTCTGTTTCTGCACTACCTGGGGAAAGAAAACGAACAAAATATTGCATTTTTAACCACTGGTGTTATTCCTTAATCAAAAAGCACACAAAACACACATTTTGTCCATATTTTTATCATTTTATCTGATAGTTTATTTATCTAATTGTCTATTTTTAACTGCCTATAAAAATGTTTGAAATGTTGGCCCATGAACATGGGCTCGGCTCGAAGACACTTTCTCCATTCGTTGATAGCAGCGTCGATAACATTCTGTTCCAGACCAATCCAGACTTCACCAATTGTTTCTTACATTCATCAATATTCCTGAATGTTAGGCCTATTTAATAGACGTGCTGCTGCACAACAGTCAAACCTTGTAATTGATTGGCTGTTGGCCACATATCCGGAAAGATGAAATTTTATAGTTTTTTGTTGTTGATTTTAATGCATATTTTGTCTATTTTGTCTTTACCAGGTAATGCAGAAACAGATGTTGGGTGAGATGAGAAACTGAACGACCATTTGATGGCCAGTTGTGTTATAAATAAGTGTTATAAATAAGTGTAACAAAAATTATCAAAATTGGATAATCCTTCTTCAAGTTATGGTAAAACAATTTAGTGTGTTTTTATGGCCCACAGTGTAGTTAGATCACAGTTCAAGCCAATCTATTTAGGCTGTTCTTATCAACACCGACCAAGTTCATAGAAACATTCGTCAGCAAGAAATTCGCCATTACTCACGTTCTGGGGTTTATTCAACGTTGACGCCAGAACCCGTGAGAGTCGACTGGTGAAGTCTGTTGGTACAGCAGACGCCGAGAGGTTGGTCTGGACACTACAGACTGGCAGAAACCTCACGAGCTGGTGCCTGTGAACAGTTGATGGGGCCAGATCGCATCCAAGTCTTACTCCTTTCACCAGTTTCAGCAGCGGAGCGCGTCTGTTATTAACCACAAAGTCCTACATAATTATACCTTAGCTTTGAGCTTACCTTGCTTTTTGTTGTATAGGTCTAGCTGCTGACTGCTCGATAAACATGCTAGCTGCAGCTTGAAAAATTATTATTCTTAATCAAAAGCCACCATTTTAGTCAAATATTTATGAATCGTTAAATTGTTATAACTTGTCAGCACAGTGCACATTTCTGGAAAATGGAATTTAGTTTTTTAAAAGTTTTATAATAATTACCAATTCGACAAAGAATGTTACCGATGTAAAATAATGAATCAATATTTTTCAGCAAAGGGGCACGCAAGTGGTTAAACCAAAGTTTGCTGCGCTAATTGAACAGACTACCAAACGTGTATTATCCGTCAAATATAGATCGACTTTAATATTGTGAGAAATGCTGTGTAAATATTGATAAAAAAAACCCAGCTGTCGTTAGGAAAGACCGACTGTAGAAAAACCGCCTATGTCTGAAGGCCAACGTCCGACTTCCGGTCGCGGCGAGAAAGCGATTTACCAGGGCTGATCACAGTCCTAGATACACGCTAAGGTGACTCTGCTATCGAGCGCCACAATCAACGCTAGGATGCGATATGGTATGGTAATCTGGCGCACGTGCGTAGCAGCAGCATTGCGTTTAAAATTGCGGCCAAACCGCTGCAGATAGAGACATGGTTACTATTGACAGCTTATAGGAACTCGTCATCGCCATATTGAAGAGTATCTTCTTTGACCCCCTACGACGTACCATTTCGCTGCTTTGCAGACGACAGACAGACGACAGCTTGCGCCATAGGCACTACCATTAGTACGGTCGGCCAAAAATAAGTGAATAAGTAAAAGAGTAGCCTGCGTTGACAGAAAGTGAGGGGAACAGACGAATAACTTCGCACAGTCAGAAATTTATTTGCAAGCGCTCTTGCATACCGTTAGTCATAGGGCTACATTTATATGCCTACAGCTTACATATTGGTCAGTACCTGAACAACGACATGACAACTATTCCAACAGGTAACGGTTGAAAAATAAAACTGCTACCGCCAGTGTAGCGTGTATACAGTGTTCAACACGAATAGACAGTAGGCACCTATGCCTACATTGCGTCGGGTGTGTACTTTATTCTTCGTCTGTGCATAAACAGAGTTAAGACAGTATGCCTATGCCTACGCCTATGCCTGACGCAATAGCCCTAAACCAGTGAACGCAGGCTATAGTATAGGCTATCTTGGCCCAGTATTGCATTTTATAATCTTGTATGCCTACACCACAGCTATTACCAGTATAGCGGCGCTTGGTTTCCCAATTTTATGCTTGGTCTCCCTTTGAGCCCATTTGGGTTTAACAGACCGCGATGGACTCTGTTAGAAATGCAATAATAGGCCTAATAATAATGTAATAATATCAACTGTTGAATAGACACTTTCTTTTTTATTCCAGGACGTCATGTTCTCTGTATCTCTCAGCCTCTCATCGCAGTGTCAGTCTAGCTGCAGTAACTGGACGATGGAAGCGCGTATCCAATAATGTTTTAACACGCATTACCCGGTCAGAATACATCGTCGATCACAGTATGAAATAAGTAGGCCTATAATAAGTAGGTCGTCGTTCATTATGCCTCGTTTACACTCGGATATTATACTCTAAGACCGTGATGAACCGTGTCACATCTTAAGTTAAGACGCGTACACAACTAAACTGAACCAAACTGACATGGTTTACTTTTTGACGAACCGACCAACGAGCAAGCACGCGACTATATACACGGTGTTTCATAAAAAGGACCCATTTTTGTTTTTCTCATAATTCACTCAAATGATGATCAACTGACACAAAATTTTTACCAGTTGTAGCTGAAGAAATACTAATTCAAAATATTGCAACAAAGTATAGCAGTTGATTAAACATTTTTTGCTAGTTGTGACGTAACGCTGACATCAAAATGTGTCACGGGTACAAGGTTGATAGTCTTAACTGGTTCTGTTAGTTGCTACAATGCTCCGATAGTGAAAAAATCTGGTTCGCTGATGACTTTTTTTGAAGTTTTACCGTTGCAGCCACAAAAACGTGCAAAGCGATCGCATTTACGTGTCTGTGGGGATAGTTGGACTTTCACATGTTCGAGCAAGACAGTGCACTAGCACACCGAGCTTACAAAATGGTTGCATTTTTGGATTGCAAAACGCCTGATTTCATGTCCCCATGTTGTTTAGTGCTAACATAATAAACATTTCTTCATTAGCAAACCAGATTAAGTTCACCATCGAAGCAGGGTAGCAATTGACAGCACCAGTTGAGACAAGACAAGCAAGCTTGTACTCACGACACATAATGATGTCAGCATTACGTCACGACTAGCAAAGAATATTTAATCAACTGCCATATTTTGTTGCAATATTTTGAATTAGTATTTCTTTAGCTACAACTGGTACAAATTTTGTGTAAATTGATCATCATTTGAGTGAACTATGAAAAAAAACAAAGAGGTCCCTTTTTACGAAATACCGTGTAGTCACCTATCACCTACGCCGTTAGACGGTGCCTACTGTAACGCATTACTGCTTTCCCATTGGTGAGATCGTCAAAAACTAAGCTTAAAGGCGCGTACAGAGCGACGTAACTAAACTGAACTGACATGGTTTATTTTTTGACGATCTGACCAATGGGCAAGCAGTAATTACACTACAGTAGGCACCGTCTAACGACGTCAGTTATTACGTGACTGTAGTTAAGCGTCAACATATATATATGACCAGTAGGCTCGCCCTGCTCGCCCATTGGTCAGTTCGTCAAAAACTAAACCATGTCAGTTCAGTACAGTTATGTCGCTATGTAAGCGCCTTTAGGCCTATTGTATTATCAGGTCTTATGTTATGCTAGTTAATGGAGATCAAAAGTTATGTACGCATCTAAATTTTTTTTCTGCATTATCCGACCGTATTGTTCTGTTTGTCTGTGTCTGGTGTGAATAAAAATTACCATAGTCAGTATTCATATCATCTCACTTGTGACACGCATAAACAACTCACAGTGGAATAAATGCAGATATGACGAAAATAAACGGTCACAATGCTTACACAAGTTACAACAGTCAGCTGGTCGTAGCAACAAATATAACGAAGCTGTACTATGTCGATGCTCGTCGGAACGTAAGTTAGGAAATGCAACATACTCCATAAAGATTCAAAATATTCAACGAAAATAGTTTCATCTACCAGTGTAAACTCACAAAATTGATGGTGCTAATATACATGTATTTTTACATTCATTTGCCTACAACACATTTCACGGTCAGTTATGATTAAAACGCAGTAGTAAAAATATTCAAACTCAGTATAATTACTAAATGCAAAATAAACACATCACAATCTACAAGTTAATGTCAGCTAGCGTCACTGAATAAAATACACTGTATAAGTTGCACAGAAGTAACGTGAACTGATGGTAAGTCGATTCAAAGCACATAATATTCAGACTCATACATTCATTTATACAAACACATACCCGCACATACTTCAGAATGTGTTAAGCTAATAAAGTTAACGACTATAAAACTATCTACAGAATGTGCAGAATATCGGGACAAATGAGTAACAGTTAAGCCACAAACTCTATAACTGTGCGATTGAGTGGTATAAAGTGATACAAAAGTTCTTGTTCGCCAATGCACAGCAAGTTGACTCAACAAAAAATGACATATAAATACGTAATTATGCTAACACAGTAATGTTCATCGTTGCAACTAACACACAATTTTGTGATTAACGAACCGTGTATATATTTCACGTTAGTAACCATACGTACTGAAACGACACTAGTCTCTGTACAACCTATTAACAACGGTTAATAGTATTACGAGTAGAAGCATAACTGCGATCATTTAAAAACGTGGCCTTACCTAAGAATTTAATGATAATCTCAAATAATTGGCAAGTTAAACAAGAAACAAAAGTACAACAGTAACAGCATTAGGCAACCTAACATGTTGTAAAATAACAAAATGCGGCAAAAATTTTAATTTCTCAAATTTTAAATAACAGTGTTTTACGTCCAACTTATTTGCATATTTTTATTGCGCGCGATAGCAGAATGCTTCACGCGTCTTAGCCATCGTCTAGGTGTCCGTCTGTCCGTCACACCCTGGCACTGTATCAAAACGGTGCAAGATAAAATCACAAAATTTTCACCATGGGCTGCCTCAAGATCTCAAGTTTCTCACGACAAAATTTCGCGTCCCTAGGTGCAGGGTTTTTTTCTCGAACAAGGGCGTCAAAGAGGGGTACCCCTCCAAAAGATGGTATTTTGACCCTATTGGCTCTTTTAATGTGAAAACGGTTGCAGATAGGTACACGTGTTGTTTATCATAACAAGCACTGGTGACAGGCTTTTTTAGATTTCACCAGGCGTTTTAGGTTTATCAGATAGGCACAGACATGCTGCTTATCATAACAAGCACTGGTGACGAGCTTTTTATTGCTGTCAACGTCGATGACGCTGAACGATTTTGAAAACCCAAAATAGAGGTTTTTAGTGAATTTTTGCGATTTCCGGTTGCGACACGCATTTTAAGAGTGAATTGCGCCGAAATGGCTGGAGATGGACTTGGACAACCTGCGTGTCATTTTTTAACATAGAACGTTCATTTTTAAGAATCTAAAATAAGTTTCAAACTCTTAAATTCAAGGAGTCGTCCATACGGAGGTCTCAAATTTAAGTACTCTTTCAAGATGCCAAAGTGGCAAGACCGCTGCTATCGCGCGTCACGTGAGCTTTGCTCAAATCACTTGTTTAAACAAGCATCGTTTTCACTGTAGGTGGTAACTGTAAAAATAAATGTACAACACCGTTTACACCAAAAAATGACATTTTTTCGATAAAAGCATTATGTGTAAACATGGCCACATGTGAAAAATTTTAGCAGACAAAACAATGACTAAAGCTTTCTATGAGTAACGAATCGGAATTTTTAACTATCAGTATAAATTATCAAATGATAAAAATGACCACCCTGATTATAGTATTACAAAAACGTGTAAAATTCACGTAAAACAGTAAGTACATCAAGATGCAGTTTTATCACATTTTAAAACCACCGGCAACATTATCAACGTAGCCAATTCATCATCAAGCAGCAATTTGCCTAAAGCCAATTCATCATCAAGCAGCAATTTGCCTAAAGTGAAGTTTATCCGTCAAAAATTTGAAACATTAATCAGTTTTTCCGCATCGTAAATTCTACATAGTTTCAAATTCTGAACGTGTATATATCTGTCTCGTGCTAAACTGAACACGTCTAAGGCAGACAGCGTGTTACTTCTTGCGAGCCTGTGCCTGGTGCAGTTTGCAGTAGATTCCATTTTGTGCAATCAGCTCTGAGTGTGTTCCCTGTTCTACGACGGCGCCCTTGTGTATCACGATAATCTTGTCGGCGTTCTGAATGGTCGACAGGCGATGGGCGATCACGACGCTCGTTCGACCGACCTGCGCTCTGTCAAGAGCTTCTTGCACCACCTGGACTCAAACGACACACCACGCCATTGAAAATGCGACACAAGAAATTTGTCACGAGACGCGCCACAGCCTATATCAGTTCCTGTTTCAGTTGTAGCGGTCTATGTGTAAGCTCTAGTCATGCATTACGTAGCAATTCATTATTCTAGTGTTGCAGCACTTACCGTTTAGCCACAATAGCGTACATTGACTTTCAAGATAATCCAAGGTCGATGATTTTCATCTCATCTGAAAGGGCTTATGCGACTTCCAATTAGTGATCAATAGCGACCTAGACCCTATCTCGCACCGTTTAGCCACAATACATCCGTTACACAGAGACAGACTCTACTGTCTTCGTTACAGACACATCGTACCAATAGCGCCACAGCTATGACGCTAAAAAGCAGCAGGACAATAAACCAGTTACAGTCTTCATGTGACCGTACTACTAAGGCGCATTACGGGTTTCACTGTCTGCCTGTCTGTTCGTCTGTCCGTCCGTCTGTTCCGTGCAAACTCCTAATTTAAAAACCAAAAAATCACAGACAAACCAAAATCAAACCAAAATCGGCGAGAATATTCCACTTATGCAGGAATAACTGATGCGCCAATTTTTAGTCCTCGTTTCAAAAGTCGAACATCAAAATCACCGGATATCAAAACATCCTGGAAATGAAGCATATCCCACGTAAACCTGACGCTTACGCCAGGCATGAAAATAAACTATGAACAACCAGGCGGACAGCCGAATAATTTCTGTCGGCAATGGGCCAACGTAGTTAGTGCCTTTATCTCGGGAATTACTCCAAATCAGGCCAGTCTTCAACAGCGAATTGTTGCAGACTCTTGTGGCTATACATCTCATATGTTCTTGATGCCGACCAACAGGCAGAAAGCACTAAAGGACGTTACTAAGCCACAAAGCCTTTAAAGAGGGGGGGCGCTGATCTCCCGTTTCCTTAGCCGTCAGTCAAGACACCAGTTTAAACAATGCAAAACTACCGATACGGGGCTAGTGCATCATGCGCTGTGCCTCATTACGTCCCAGAATTAGCTGGTACTCGCCGCATCTATCCACAGATGGATGGCCAGGCTGAGTTGACCTGGTGACTGGTTACGATTTCCCGTCCAAGTACTAACCAGGCTCGGCGTTGATTAGCTTCGTTGATGCGACGACCGACCGACGACGCTACCAACTAAGCCAGACCGTCACCTGATGCAACGAAAAACATTTCACACGGTTCGACGAACCTTTTCACTCTCTGTGTCCAGAGCCGAAGTGGCTTCGTCGAGCAGGAGAATTTTCGGCTTCCTGACGAGTGCTCGTGCGATCGCAACACGCTGCTTCTGTCCACCGCTCAGCTGCGTGCCTTTATCACCGACGTTCGTCTCATATTTCTACCACAAAACATCAATTACTTTATCAAAAACAGCAACCTGTTATTGCGATCGTCATCAAACAAGTCCCAACAGATTAAAACTACCAGCTTACGATCAAAATAATAAATCCAAGGTCAATGATTTCTATCTAGTCTGACAGGGCCTATTCGACTTCCTATTAGTGATCAATAGCAACCTAGGCTTTATCTTGCACCGTTTAGCCACAATACATCCGTCAGTCCGTTAGAGACGGAAAAACGACGGACGGACGACAACTCATGCCAATAGCTTGACCTTTACTAAAATACGGTCGGCTAAAAACAGAATTAACGGTAACGAGGCGCAACACACTGTACAGGTCACTGTGACGTCATCGACAATAACGTGTAACCAGTTTTTGAAAATTAAATAGCATTTTTAGCGTAAACATTTTTGAACGGCGAAAAATCGGTAGGCGGTCATGTTAAAAAGTCTATACCTTCGTCGCTTTTTAACAGAATCACATTTTACTTAGCAGTTAGATGTAGAAGGTTTCAGTAAATAAAGCTGTAAAATTTCCTTTTAAAATTCCAAACGGTTGCTGAGAAAACGGCGAAAAATTTTAGGGGTCCACTTTTTTCTGCCACACCCTGTAGACCGTGTTGAAACGTACTTATTTCATGGCCGTGATCTACGGCGCGTTCTGCCTGTACGCACGTTTGGTATCAAACGTCAGACGCTATCAGTCGTCACGCTTGAGTGGAGTTAGATTATGGGTACAGAGACGGCAGTGAGAAGACACGCAACTAGAAGGCGCTCGTGAGAGTGCACATCCCCGCCAAATAAAGTGATTTAAACATTACTACTGTAAAATGTAAAAGTTTTCCCAGGAGGGCGCCACTGTTCCTGCCGGATGTGTATGACAGGTGGAGATGATAATGAGTCATCGTGTACATACACAGAACGACGGACAGAACGACCAATCTCTTAATCTCCTCCAATGTTCACTACGTTCACCTTGGCGGAGATAAAAAGTAGGTCACGAAATACCGTTAGGCCTACATACACCATCTCATCGTTGCAGAAATTATGGCTGTAGATTAGAGTAATAGACGTCAGGTTAAATAGACAGATGTGACATTAGTCGCCTAACAAAAATGCACGAAATATTCGAATATCGGTATACAAAAAATTAACAAAAGCATCAAAGTACGAAGTTCTGAAGAGAATTACTTACAAGCGGCAGAGATTCGACGAAGTTGTGAATGTTTGCCATGCGCGCCGCTGCAATGACCTCGTCCATCGGCACCTCACGACTGTTGTCGCCATACTCGATGTTCTCGCGAATGCTGCAGTCGAACAGGATCGGTTCCTGCGAGACCAGACCCATCTGGGCACGCAGCCACTCGATGCCCAGGTCCCGGATGTCGTTACTATCAACCGTCTGCAATACAACCAATGGGCCATACCAATTCATTATAAGCTAATAATTTCTCGTCACGTGTCGTCAATGTTGAGGAAGTGATGCTTGACGACGCTGGAGTCAATACAAGAAGAGTGAGGGAGAAAGAGGGATACGGAGTCGTTTGCAGCTGTTGTGCTGTCGTCGGGTACAGACATTGACATGCCATGCCAAGGCTTGTTGTCGACGTTCTTTCGACGGCAGACGAATCAGCCAGCTGTTGGTTCCACCACGAAAAGGCGACTCCACCAGAAGCTTCAAATTAGTTGAACTTCATATGCTAGAAATTATACACCGTGTCTCAGATAAAAACACAGTCAAAAAATTGTTTTTGTCATAACTTTGTCAAATTTTTACTAACTTAAAGTAAACGCTGTAACGAGTTAATTAGGCACAAAATACACTGAAATGTGAATTATTTAACAAAATTATAAGTTTGTATAACAACCTGCTTGCAAATAAGAATTTATGCAAAGTGTGTTCCGCATACAAAGACGCAATGTCTTAGATGCAACGCCAATGGCTGATGGCAGAATCAACTGATCAACTAAATTGACTGATCAAATGCATTTGTTCATCGATTAGACGCGTTTTAAATTCAATAGCCAGCTATTTTGTTGTCTGCTGTTTTCAACATAAAATATTTAATACCTCAAAATTATTAAACCACGTCGCACCCTCTGTCGAATTGATGATGCAACGCCGAGCCATCTGATACAAATAATCGCCGCGTAATGTAACAATTTGGAGCATCTGTGTTTCACACGATAGTGCGTTGACATAAATTAGGCGAGGTGTAAATATGTGTACTGTACATAATAATATCGTCTTGGCTATCTGTGTGCCAAAAATTATCAAAGTTGGTGAAAAGTTGACAAAGTTATGCCAAAAACAATATAGACTGTTTTTTTGAAACACTGTGTAGAAACAGCAGGTTGAAATTACACCCTTTTCACCGGGCCTTAGGCCTATGTCACAGTGTGACGTTTAAAATCAAGTCTGCAGCTGGTGCATTGCCTAAATATTAACAAGTACCACACTTTGGGTACCACCAGCAGTTACTTTTTGTCACGGTGGCCATTTTCCCAGTTACTGCAAGCAATGGAGTATCCTATACGTGTAGGGTCCGATACATTTAAACTTATACATGTTTTTTGCATGTCCTTCCGGTCACCCAAACAGCATTATCAAAGTACTAGGCCTACATGATAAGACTGTGGTACACATAGACTCAAGTTTGCAATGGGCATCGAACAATCAGCAAGTTACGTTAAGTACGTTTATATACGACTAAAATAACTGTAAAAGAACAAGGGAAAGCAAAAAAGCAAGACAAATTTTTACGCGCAAAAGCAGCTACTGCTTTCAGCGCATCTTAGCCATCGCAATTCTGTCCGTACGTCTGTCCGTCCGTCACACGAGTGGATCAGTCAAAGTCAAAAACGGTGCAAGCTAGGATCACCAAATATGAACCGTCGGCTACCTGGAAGACTCTAGTTTCAGGAACCGTAAAGCTTTCCCCCGTAAATTCGAAGAGGGTCACCCCGAACGAGGGCGCTAAATGAGAGGGGGTGGGCAAAATTTGCATTTTTGGCCAATAAGTCACTGTACATCAGTAACGGTGTGAGATAGGGCCTAGATTACTATTAATCACTAATAGGAAGTCGTACACTGGCTCTAGACTGCCACCAAATTCAGTGACCTTGGATGACCTTGAACGCTAAAATGAGGGTTTTTATGGATTTTTTGGCGATTTCGGGCTGCAAGACACATTTCAAAAGCGAATTGCGCCGAAATCAATTGAGATAGACATGGAGAAGCTGCATATGAAATTTTCAGCATTGAACGTAGACTTCAACGGTTTAAGTCTCAATTTTTTAGGTTCAAGGAAACCTGCGCACAAGGGCATCAAAGAGCAGTACTCAAGTAAAAGTTGTTATTTTTCTGATGTTGGGCAGTCTTTCGTGAAAATGGTTGCAAATAAGCATGGGTACGCTATAGGCTTTCACGCGTCTCGTAAGCATTAGCTCAAATTTCTTGTTATGTATTGGTAGAAAGTCGGTTTTGTCTAATTTCAACACACTTCCATTCAAAATTAAATTGAAGTTTCACTACTAATCAGTGTTTCATCGCCCAGCATAAACTTACAACTTTTCCAGAAAGTGGATCATAGAATCTTTCCAGCAACTGGACCGCGGTGCTTTTTCCAGAACCGGATTTCCCGACCAAGGCGACGGTTTGTCCCGGCTCGACAGAGAGATCCAGACCACGGAAGACCTGAACGCTGCTACGCATTGGGTATGAGAAGTGCACGTCCGAGAAGTCAATCTTGCCAGTGCATGAACTCTGTTTCACACACATCAATATTAAAATACTACAATAAAACACTCAAATACCGAACAAGTTGCCATAATGACACTTCATACAGTTCATCCAGATCAGTGCTGGCACACTCCGCTATTTCTTTATTTTTTAGTATTCTTTTTACCATCACCAAAAAAACTGCACGTTTTCTATCATTCTGCAATGAAATCATAATAATAAAACACGCTGCCTCGCAGACATATTTGTATTGAACAGATTATAATAAAAAAACCAACTGGCAAAAAATGTTCACAAAATAAGTTAACATTGCTATCACTTCAGGGAAAGTTTGGAGACATGTTACGGCAATAGCATCGATGCATTTCTGCATGCAGTTTTTGTCGAATCTAGAACAGCCGTAGCATATCAGTAAAACTCAAACCTAAAGGTTACATGACAAAATCTACACATTTATCCGACCCACACAAAGTTAGCAATTATAAATTTGTAAAAAAATTTTCCTGTTATCCAGTGTTGAACAGATGATACTGTACAGCAAATGAAAACCATTCTACAACACTCTACTTAATTACTGCTAGTTTTCACTGAAAAAAACTGCAAATTAAAGTTTTCTGTCAACACACCGGTTTTTCGCCATCAGTGGAGTAGCTGTCAATTAGCGGCTCTCTGTCAAATAAAGCAAATATTTTAGCAGCGGCTGCTTTGGCTTTGCCAACATCTGGTGCAAACTGACTGGCCTGCCCAATAGCCATTGCTCCAAAGATAATTGCCCCAAACACCCTACAAAAATATAATACATGCCATATATATATATAAATAAACACAAATGCAAACAAAACAGTTAGCTGAACACAAATTATACTGCTTGCTAACAGAGGCACATCTGTGTGTGAAGAACTCATGCCCAGGGTTGTTAATCGAGCGGGAGTCGAACCACTGAACCAACAATTTCGCGATCACTAGTCCGACACACTACCGCTACACCACCAAGCAAGACTAATTTAATAAATAATAATAATAAAGGATTAGAAGCATCTAATAAATTGAGTAAAGCTGCTAATGATTAACATTTAATTAATAACGGTAATCGATCATAAAACTTATTTCAGTCAGCACAACAAAAAATACAGTCACGCACCAATGACGTCAAACAATGAAAAGTGAACTCACTTGAACATGTCGTCAAACTTAAGGCCTCGATTAATGATCAGCCAGGCACCGAATGTGAACACTGCTGCATAGCCGAAAAACAGCAGACTCTGTGACAGGCCAAACATGAGCGCAGAAATGTGTGCCCTTCGTATATTGCCCCTGCACATTAAGCAATGGGGTCGTCCATAAATGACGTCATGCAATTTTAGGGAAAAAATAACCCCCTTTCCCCTTCATCACGTTTCGTCACGCTGCTCTGGATGACGTCACAAACTTCTTACCCCCCCCTTGCAGTCTGTAGAGCAGACTACAGATCTACAGGGTGGGCCATAAAAAGCCGTCCCCTATATTATTTTGCTGAAAATGCTACTGCATTTGTTTATATGGACAAAACGACACACCATATAAATTGCTAGTTTTTTTTCTGCACATATTGATATCAAAACCTAATGATTATGTCAAAACGTTATTAACAAATAATACAATAGAATCAAAGCACCCCAACTGTATTATCTCACAATGGTGAAACACAAATGGAAATACGTGCTTGCGCATATGTTTAGGTAAAACAGTGAAAAACTGAAAACTTTATACAACAACAAGACAGTCAAGTAAACAACTGTTCAATGTGCCCTTCTGAATCTCTGTTGAAATTTTGCTGGACACAGGGTTGCCTTCCTGGCTGCATATTAACTCTGCTACACACTCGATATTCTGTGTTGTTCGGACAGTCCGCTTCCGTTCACTGCCGACCTTTCGAGAAATCGAGTTCATCTTGTCAATTTTGCGCAGAAGATCTTTAACAGAACTGACCGCCCAATTCTTGTTAGGAAACTCTTTACAAATGTGCTTAGCGCCCCATCCCTTTTGTTGGCGAACGAGTTTGATTGACGCTTTAAATGACGTTAAATGACGTTACACTGTTTCCCCATTGTGTTTCCTGTAGAGTTGGGTTGCTTTCATTTATTTATCTGATAACAAAATTATTGAAAATATCTGCACGAAATTTGCACATGTTACTCAGAATTGATTATATTTTAACGTGCATTATTCATTTTAAATGTATATTACTCTTGGAAGACATAATTAGCTGCCATGTAGGGGGGCGGTTTTTTATGGTCCACTCTGTATATAAGTGTCAAACACAACGCAATTTTAGGTAGGCTTATGATTTAGCACATTTGCAACATAAACATAATACAGTATATCAAAGTTTTGATAACAGAAATGGTCTCTGTTGTGAAAATTGTCTAAGCAACCTACGTGCAAAATCACGTGAAACGGCCTTGTCGCAGATGTGACGTGCGTGACGTCATGCAACCCTTAACCCCCTGCCCCTACGTCACACATCGTGAACCCCTTGCCCCCTCGGCGCGTGACGTCATTTATGGATGACCCCAAAACAATACAATACGTAATTCCTATACTGCACTGCATAGGCCTACAAAATTTTTAGCATAGAACGTGCATTTTTATTTTTTAAACATCTGAGTTTTGAACTCCGGAGTTCGAGATGTCTTCCGTACAGAGGTCTCACATTCGGGTACTCCTTCAGGATGCATTCTTATTTTATTGCACCCTGTACACTGATTGCCCAGATGGCAGAACCGATGCGGTCCTGTGTCACCCGACCTTCGCTCAAATTACTTACTGAAACTTTGAAAGCAAGCAAACAAAATCTGCAATAGGCTAATATTTTTGAGGCTCTAATAAAAATTTTAGGGAAAAAGGTTTTTATTCTAAGAACAGAAGCACAAAAATTTCTTTTTCTTTGGCCTAACTGCACGATACAGCATAATATATTGAGCCCGTATTGACCACTACTTAAGTTGATGCCTTAGTCCCCACCCACTCCAGCGCCTCAGATTCAGCGGTTTTCTCCACTGACGATGTGCACTATACAAATTTAGTTATTTATTTTTAATATCTTGCTCCGTTCCAGAGGTATTTGCGGTCAAGTCTAAGATTGTCCAAAATCATGCATAATTTTGGACGTTTTTACCCTCGTCAAATTTTTGGGGTGCAGGCCCTTAAAATTTGTACTCATATCATCATTCCCACCTTATGGCAAAGTTTTGCAGCGTTACTTTTCCTAACTGCAAAGTTATAGCAGTGGATATGCTGATTTTTAGGCTAATTTTTGATCACTTAATACTTACTTACTTACTTACTTGTCATTTTACTGGCACTGCCTCAGAAATGTTAGTTACAAAGTTATGAAACAGATTGTGAAAAAAATACGTACTTAAGTGGTTTACCAACTAGATGTTTGTAGTCATCCACGAACTTGGGCTCCTTCGTCAGTGACGCCACCGTTCGAATATTTACAATGGCTTCATTCGCCACCTAACACCGAGCAAAATCATCACCAGTTGGCCAATTGTAGGCTACACTGCAGAAATTTATGCGCATATGTCAACAATATCGGCAAAATGTAATTTAGAACAATATACGAACGAACAGTTGTACGGTTGGTCAACAACGTAGAATCACAACTTTCACAAACTAACAAATTAAACTAAAACAGGCAGCCAAATCGTTTGCTCTCATGTAGTTAAACAAAGACAAACTATAGATGGTCCTGATATAATAGCTAAGCGGACACAAATTTTTAACCAGTTTTGACAACTCTGACAGTTTGTTGTGTTCTGTATGCCATGCATGGACTTGATTATTTTGTTTACTTAAGTTGTGTGTTTTTTTCATTATTTGCATTTAGCCTCTGTTTCTACCATGTTTATGGTGAATAAAGCTTCGTGTGTTACGACTTCGTCGACTATTATGCCTTTGCCAACATGTGCAAAGAAGCTAGCTAGGCCCCTATCGCAAAGAGTGGGTAAACATTAGCCAACTAACCGTCGTTGTTAGTGGACCAAGCTTCACCAATTTTTTTCTGTTTAACGCGGGAGGGATTGCAGTTGATAAAGCAGTTTACCGCCTGTTGATATCTCTATCCGTTCCAGAGAAATTTGCGCTCAAAGTACACGCATGCACAAACACTCCGAAAACATCATGTCTCCGGCCACTACGTACGTTAGCGGAAGGCATAAAAAGTAGCAAACGGCTGACCTGTCCTGCTCCTTCCAACGCCTCAGAGCCGGTCAACCCTGCCATAACCTTCATCTCAAGATAGCCTCCGATGCCAAAAATCGGCGCCAAGCCGATAATGAAGAGCGAAAATTCCCAGCTGTACACGAAGGCGATGATAATTCCCGTCGCCATACTTGCGACACTCTGTATCATCGTTCCAAGCCGTATTCCAGTTGCCTGTCAAATGCCAACATAACGAAATAAAATAAAACGACTAATCGCCAAATGTAACAAAACGTACCGCATAAATTTTAACTGTCGCACCTCTTGAATTTAAGCTACTCCAGGCCAGGTCAGTTCCCAAAAGTAAACATGCATTATCTTATTAGTGGCTTACAGGTGTGACAGTTGCACAATAAAGCCCAAATTCCATTACGCCGACTTTGCGTAACACAAATCATAAAAGTCTGCGACACAAATCATGTCGCCGACGTTCACGATTTGTGTTCACGACTTTCCACATGGGAAAGTTTCGGTGAAAGCCAGCGTAATGGAATTTGGGCTTAACAGAGCACGAAGATAGAGGCGTAGCCAGGCGAGAACATGAGAACATGAGAACATTTCACCTTCATGCACACTACACAAGACTCTTCCTTTCAATGTTTAAACCCCTAACGTTGAACCCACCCACGTCAAACGTAGTCAAGTGCTGCATTTCCCTTTGAATGACATCTAAATGCCAACAATAGCATGGGCGCTCACACAAAAATGTTTCAAGGGAGAAGAGGAGGTCAAGGCGACAAATGGAGTAGAATATGGGGAGGAGGTCTCCTCTTTCCTAGTCAAATAAAAGTCTGGGGAAGCGTCGTAAAATCCCCCAGCCGAAAAAAAGTTTGGTGCAGTTTTAGCCTTCCAAAACACTTCTGCATCGTGGAACAATGACTGCACCTGAAGCGTTAAAGTTGTCTGCCTTTGACGCCTTGAGCACAGTTCTTAATTAATCGACATAGACGTGAGTGGGGGAGCAGTGGGTAAGCAATAATCCCAAAGAATCCAAGCTTGGCAGAGTATCGCTGTATATACCGGTAACTCCCTAAACGGACGTCTGTGTACAATTTTTACGCGCGACAGCAGATACTGCTGTAGCGCGTCTTAGCCATCGCAATTCTGTCTGTCCGTCTGTCACACGGGTGGATCAGTCTAAAACGGCGCAAACTAGGATCACCAAATCTTCACCGTCGGCTGCCTGGAAAACTCTAGTTTCAGGATCCGTAAAGCTTTTATGTAAATTCAAAAAGGAGTCACCCCGAGCGAGAGCGCTAAATGACAGGGGGTAGGGAATATTTGCGATTTTCAGCCAACACGGTTGCACGAGACCGGTCACGCCTTCTGGTGAGTGTAAATGAAACGCTATAGATTTCGTTCGCAACGGGCCTTCAAAGACGCACCGCTGTCGCGCGTTTCCCTTTGCGTTAGCTAGGCTTTTCTTGTTGCAGAAGCGATAACAAAATGTGAGTAAATGCAGCATACTTACACCCTGCACGGCAGACGCTTCAGTGGATAGCCGTGTTGTCAACGCACCCGTGCTGTTGGTATGGTCATCAAAGTACGCTATCTCCTACAAAATTACAGAAAAAAAGCCGTGCAATTCAAATGCTATTGACAAAACCACACGCTAAGCATTTCTAAGTACAACTGCTGCATTGTAAGTAAAAAGTCGGCATGTTCAACAATGTATAATGTTAAGCAGCACTCGATTCGTGGTTAAGTGGTTACTTCTAAAATCGTTCAATACTGGTTTGCAGCCAATTATACTTTCCTTCTATTGTATTCTACTCTTGATAGGAAAGTTTTCGTTTTCATCGACTCCGTCTTGCTCTTGCCAATGTTATGGCGTCTGAACTTTCGTTACAGCTAATTGCAAACAACTCAGACTGAAAAACCTGGCGAAGCAAAGCCTTGAAAGCCAACTTGCGTACTCTCATTGTTAATATCTCACCAGACAGTGCAAACATCCATCCCTGTGATACAAAAACATTACAAACAATGTTGATATGCAGCGAAATGCAATAATGTTGAACTACGACAAAACTGCTTAAAACATGCACGAAACATTTATCAAAACAACACCAATAGGGAAACGACAAACTATGTTGAAAAGAAAAGAAAACAATAGTTACAATAATTACTGGTTTTCACTATCAAGTTTGGAATGCACTCTGTAGAACACCAAGACTTGAGTGATGTTGATGCTTGCGTTATACTACAGTTTTTAAACTATCAAGAAAAGTTTACATTAAACAGCCTTAGTGATGTTGATTTTCATATATATTTTTATACTTAATTTTATTCTTTAACAACTGAAAGCAGATATTATTTGAGTGTTACAGACCATGATGGCCATAGTTATTCCAGATCCACCAGCAATCAGTAGAAACATCATCGAGTAGAAGAAAATTTCATCTTCTTGTTCGTCCTCTGGCTTGGCAAACACCTTCACAGCCAAACGGTCCAATAGCATATATCTTGCAAAATTACTAAAAATGACATAATATTTAGTTAGTGCTAGAATAAAGTGACTAGCGTGTCAAAGCAATCTCTTGAATCCATCATTATTTCTGCGTCTTGTCATAAACTTACAATACTCATCATGCATATTACACTCAAATCCACAAGCGAATGGGACATTATGTATAATATGTTTATTTGCCATTCAAACCGACAAGAAATGACAAAAGGACAGACAAAAAAGAATAATTGTTTACAAGTGCAGGAGTATGTGTAATAAAGTATATACGCCAGTTTGATTCAGCGCAGTGAAGCACGCCTCACAGAATGCATATAAAATGACACCCGGCAAAAGCCCAGTTGCTCAAGTTTTATATGATTTCTATGCACCACTGACAACAAACAGCACAAGATTGACTGTCAAGCCTGCGAGTAGCTGCATTATTATGCACACAAAAATCACAAAAAAGCCCATGTGACCTTGACTTTTGACCCATGACCTTAATATTCAATAGGCATCCAGAGCCTGTTAAGGCATATGTTTGTGCAACGTTTCATCGAGCTAAGTGCAGCGTTTCACGAGTTTCACAAGAAAAGCAAAACTTAGCGATAATGCTGAAAACCAGATTGTGCCTTCACTTCTGCGGGCAGTAAAATCACAAAATTACACGTGAATATCTTACCCCGAGCATATTTCCAAAGATGAGTGCGAATGCGGGTTGGACAGCGCCTTGAAGTAGAGCCATTATGCAACCAATCACAATGTACGGCCACTCGCTGGAATTCATCTTCATCAGTCGCAGTGCCGACGGTTCTGGCAGCTTCTCCTCCTAAACGCACAATTACATACAAGACTTAACAGCCAATACAGGTAAGAACAAAATAGCAATAATTAAAACAACTAAATAAAATACTTTTTAGAAACAGCATTAATACACTAAACCTGACACTAGAAATAAAACAATATCTGTTATTGAACAGCGTTAACATAAACCGCAGTAAGCCACTGTAAAGTAAAACTAAAAACGAGGCTATATTTTATCACGATGATCAGTTTATAAATTTTGCCGTATACCTTCTTGGTCTCAGCCTCATGCGCACTGGCTACGTTCTGGATGTCACTGGAATAACTTTTCACGGACATTGAACGTTGTCGATCCAACAAATTCTTTTCTGATGCACCAACAAGAAACAAAATCACAACTTGGAAAAATTGTGTCTAAAAATGTTTGTGCACTTTATCGTTTTTTTAGAACAACAGTAATAGTTACAGGCTCTCCGAAGCCATTATTTTAATTATCTAATGTCAAATGAAAGATAAACTCTTATAGCTAAGCTATGTTTAACAAGCAACAAAATCAAAAACAATAATAATTTGTCGTGTAACACAACTAACTGTGCAGAACAGAAATACAGTATTATATGTTCGCCTGAAAATTCATAATTTGTAACAACAATAAAATGTTACAGCAAAAAATGTCATATGCTTACCACGATGGCGTTCTTCCAGTATATCGTCACCCATTTCATCCATTGTTTGCTGTAGAAAATAGCACACAATGCATATTATTATTGTTCTGCATTTCTGATAGTCAGCTAGGGAGGGGGATACCTTCATCCCATTTCCCACTCCGTTGACGCCTGCGGCGCCTCACTTTGAGTTAGGAAAGAAACTTGCTCCAAAGACTTACAGAGATAGACACCCCGAGTAATGCTCTTTATCGCATGCAAGTCGATCGCCATGGCAGTCCTTGTATTCCTGGTGTATTTTTGTACTGTTTTGGTCATAAAAACAAAATTTAGCACCAAGAGTCCACGAAAATACGCCATTTTGACCCCCAAAATCTAAAAAAAATTCTGGGGAGAGGGCAGTGCCCCCTGTGGGAAAGGAAACACCCCCTCCCAACAC
>Ga0209367_1002878_pt1 | contig 23046 bp, 10 predicted proteins | sample WorMetLIZISLAND2_FD_187412 | JGI IMG/M metagenome (GOLD analysis project Ga0209367, IMG submission 187412) | Marine gutless worms symbiont microbial communities from Max Planck institute for Marine Microbiology, Germany - Olavius geniculatus... ... | reverse complement strand
TGTTAAGAGTAGGGTTAAAATTAGGGTTAGGATTAGGGCTAGGGTTGAGGTTAGGGCTAGGGTTAGCGTTAGCGTTAGTTACATTATGACAATATGGAGGTGGGAAGAATTTTCCAGGTGCGACAAATTTCCCACGACACCGGTACGTCATTGGCTGCTGTTCGTCAGTATCTATTCCTGCATTTTCAATGTTCTCGCCCCGTTGGGAGTTTAGAACACAGCCGGCGATGGAGAACTGGCATATATAGGTCTGCGAATTATGCACGCTGATGTGTTTCACTAGTGTCGGGAACATTTGTTGGTCAAAGCAGTCTCGCGTGACCGTGAAATGACATAAATGACACATTTCTTACTCCGCCGGCTTCCGCTCGTTTTATGCCTCCGCCTCTCTCCGATAGGTATTGTCGAACTTGCGGAGGCGTCTGTGTCGACGTAGCATCCTATATGAAGCTTATAAATTACATTTCGCCCATTACACGGTGTCCCCAAAACAGTGCAGAACTGTGAAGCAAAAAATGAGTGCACCTCAAATAATTTTAATTTTTTGCCTTCTTTAAGCCAACAATTATAAATGTTGGTAAAAATTTAACCAAGTTTTGGCAAAAACCTTGCGCAGTTTTTGTGACGCGGTGTATGTCGTATGACGTCCGGTCCAGGGCGGTCCCACGGCGTTGGCTCCTGACTCGGACACACTCGCCAGGCGGGACGACCGTGTAGCGGACTATGTCGTCGCCGAACGACAATAAACCAGACTTTCCCGTATAAAAGATGCATGTCTAACTGTAAGCGTCGTCCGGTAATTGAGGACTGCAGCAGTCAGTAATGGCTGGCCACATGATCGTTCCTTGAGGACTCGTAACGGTGCATAGACACGACCCTGTCGGGTACATGTTTATGCGCTGTTCACTTGCACTGAGGCCGATTACCCGTCGACGACAATTGACATTTCACGATGTCCCATTTAGGCAAAGACGACCATGCTTTTTATCTGTCCCATTGCTGTAGCATAGCATGGGACATATTAGAAAATTTCTTCCCCCTTTTTCCTTTCCCTTTCCGATTTCCCTTTCCCTTCCCTTTATCTTTCATTCCTTTTCTTCTTCCTCTTTCCCTTTCTTTTCCCCTTCCACTTTCCGTTTCCCTTTCCTTCCCTTCCCCAGTTAGGTACATAACTAAGCCTAAGAATGGCATTGAATAGTTTACACAAATGGACACAGCGCAGTGGGTGAGCTTATAGTAGGCCTAGATGTTTAGTTTCCACACCATCTAGACCAGAGGCCTTACCAAGCTTAAATTTACTGATACACAAAGCAACAAGCTCAACAGAAATATCATAATGCACATGAAGCTGACTATGCGAATACTCATCAAATGCTGTCAAAAACTCATTAAAAACTTTATTACTTTGTATAACAGAATTACTTGAGCAAGCTACTTTAAATACTTCAGCAAATTTATTTTTTCTTAGCAGCACTCTAATTTGCCATGGCTTCACGCCTAGCAAAGAATATTTAATCAACTGCTATATTTTGCTAAAAAAAATTTGAATTAGTATTTCTTTAGCTACAACTGGTAAAAATTTTATGTAACTTGATCATTATTTGAGTGAATTATGAAAAAAAAACAAAAAGGGGTCCCTTTTATGAAACATCGTGTATAATGCGAACTGGATTTGTGGCCAGCTTCTGTTTTTTCTTACTCTGTAATCGCTGATTGTTGCTGTCACTAGGCCTATTATCACTGTGTTCTTCTTTCGCAAAAATTATTTTTACTGTATTTTTTGCAGCTGTAGAAATGTGAGTAATTCGAAGGGCGAATGTTTACTGACGGCGGTCGAGCCGCGATCGTTCGTTGTCTGTCGTATGGTATCCCAGGTCATCGATTCTGGTTAATTATTAATCGAAGCCTGTTGCGCTGTGTATCTATCTGTCACTGTCGTGAGTCACATTAGTAGCTTAGACCCATTGGCGGCGGTGTGTTGTAGTTTTATTTGATATCAAACTAAGTCAGTTTGCAGTCGACCTGGTCGTGTGCACAGGGCAAACTTCTGTCCTGAACGTGCATTATTCGTTTTTGTGCCTGCAGCGAGTAACATAAAGCTATTTGGTGCACAAAAGGTGCATGTTTTATCTGTAGCATAAGTTTGACGTGTGGACTTTTGAGTTATTATAATTAGAAACAATATGTCAGCTCGATTCGAACATATTGTGCGGCCGTCCCATAGACTTTGCAACTGTGACTTTTTTGATAACTCAAACTGAAAATTAACTCACAATTTAGGCCCCGCCTACTGCTGTCCTCGCGAACGATCACACCGATTTTGGTTTTTACGTGCGAAAGCAGAATGCTTCGCGCGTCTTTGCCATCGTCTGGGCGTCCGTCTGTCTGTCTGTCTGTCCGTCCGTCACACTCGTGAGCTGTATCAAAACGGTGCCAGCTAGAATCACGAAATCTTCACCATGGACTGCCCCCAAGGTCTCTAGTTTATCGTGACAAAATTTCGTGCCACTGGGTGCAGGGGTTCCCCTCGAACGATGGCGTCGAAGAAGGGTACCCCCCTTAAAAAGACGTCATTTTGCTGTTATTGGCTCGAATAATGTGAAAACGGTTGCAGATAGGTACATACATGCTGCTTATCATAACAAACACTAGTGACAGGCTTTTGAGATTTATCAACATCGATGACCTTGAACGACCTTGAACCCCTCAAAAAAAGGTTTTTAGTGAATTTTTCGCAATTTTTGGATGCAGCGCACATTTGAACACTGAATTGCGACAAAATGGCTGGCGATAGACCAAGACAATCTGCGTACGAAATTTTCAGCATTCAACGTAGATTTTAGCAGTTCAAGTCCCGATCCCCTAGGTTCAAGGAGGCCGGCACAGGCGGGCGTCAAAGACAGCTACCCCCCCCCCTAAAAAGTGGTTATTCTACCGCAATTATCTCTTGTAGCGTGAAAATGGTTGCAGATAGGTACAGACATGCTGCTTATCATAACAAGCACTGGTGACAGGCTTTTTAAATTTATCAACGTTGAATGACCTTGAATTCTAAAAAATATTGATTTAACGTGATTTTTTGGCGAATTTTGGCTGCAAAAGAGTGAATTACGACGAAATGGATGGAGATAGACTACGATTACCTGCGAACAGAAACTGCTATAGGCTTTCGCGCGTCTCGTGAGCTTTGCTCAAATTACTTGTTCTTGGCACGTTTTTACGCGCGATAGCAAGATGCTACGCGCGTCTTAGCCATGACCTGGGCGTCTGTCTGTCCGTCTCTCCGTCCGTCTGTCACACTGCTGTGTTGTATCGAAACGGTGAAAGCTAGGATCACGAAGTGTTTACCGTGGGCTGCCGCAAGGTCTCTAGTTTTTTTGTAACAAAATTTTGTGTTGCTGTGTGAGGAAGTAACCCTCGAATGAGGGCGTCAAAGAGGAGTAGCCCCCTGAAAAGACGTTATTTTGCCGTTATTGACTCTTCTAGTGTGAAAACGGTTGCAGATAAGTACAAACATGTTGCTTATCATAACAAGCACTGGTCACTGGCTTTTTAGTTTTATCAACATCGATGATTTTGAACGACCTTGAACGCCCAAAATTAGGTGTTTCGTGAATTTTTCGAGATTTCGGGCTGCGACACACAGTTTAAGAGTGAATTGCGCCGAAACGGCTATATATAGACCTAGACAACGACGCACGAAATTTCCAGCATTAGACATAGATTTTAGCAGTCTAAGTCTCGACTCCTTAAGTTTAATGATGCCTGCGCTCGCGAGCGTCAAAGAGGAATACCCCCCTAAATAAGTACAGTGTGAGTGTAGTTATTTTACTGCTATTGGCTCGTGTAGCGTGAAAACGGTTGCAGATAGGCACAGACATGCTGTTTATCATAACAAGCAGTGACGAGCTTTTGAATGGTGTCAATATCAATGATTTTAAATAACGTTAAGTGACCTTGAACCTTGAACTATAAAAATTTGGTGTTTTTGCAATTTTTGGCTGCGGCGCACATTTCAAAAATAAATTGAGCCGAAATGGTTGGAGATAAACCTAGACAATTTGCGTAGGCCTATGAAATTTTTAGCATAAAGCGTTTACTTTTAACAATCTAAATTTCACGCTTTTAAATTCAAGGAGTTTTCCGTACGGAGATCTCAAATTTGGGTTCTCCTTCAGAACGCACTATTATTCTATTGCATACTGTTCACGATTGCCCATGTGGCTGAACCGCTGCTATCGCGCGTCAGGTGAGCTTTGCTCAAATTACTTGTCTTAGTACTAACTTTCGCACTTACGGTACGATTTATCGTTTGAATGTCGTCGTCTGACATTTGTAACGAAGTGTATTGTGGCCAAAGGATACGCTACAAGAGATCGACGATGGTATCGTAGAATAGGGCGCTGGTAAGATCATATAGATTGTTGATTTGACTTAGTACGGGCCTAAGTTATAAGCTAACTGTTCTAGCCTAACTGTTCTAGCTTAGCCCTGGTGCTCAAAATATGCGATGGCTTTAGACGTTGCATTGGTGGTGAGTTGATTTCCTTCAGCAGTTGCAAACAGTGCATCCAAACAAGTAATCCGCTGTCCATTGCATTGCTTATTAGTTCTTACAACCGGTCAAAATGTCTCAGTCAAATGTTTTCACGGCTTATGTTAAAGTTAAAAGTTAAGTTAAAAACGAACTTATAAAGCGCCATAAAACTAAACGTGTGTAAAGATACAGAGCCTATTGCTGTCGGTTTTCATTCAGCAAAACTATTTTGTTGTGAACAAACTTTTGTGCCATATTAGACCCATGCGTCCAAAAGGTTTGAAATATTGGTCTGTGACTGGTTGTTGTATCAGCTGCTTTGCAATGTATAGTTACGTTGTAATAAATGTCTAATCTTATGAATTTTTGGCATTATTGATCGAACCACTTTATATGGTTTTGCATGCCTAGAAGTACAAGAAATTTGAGCAAAGCTCACGAGACGCGCGAAAGCCTATAGCATTTCCAGTTCAGTAGTTATAGTTTCGAAACTCGCATATCATTTGGACTCGGCCCATCGGGACCATAGTACACTTCGGCCATAGGCGCGTGTGGCGTCAGCGGCGTGGCGCCACCTTGTGAATGATATGAACTCTCACAAGCGAAAGTGGCCAAAAAGCAATAAAACCCCCTATTTTGGCGTTCAAGATCATCCAAGGTCATTGAATTCGGCGCCAATCGATAGCCAGTGTACGATTTCCTATTAGTGATCAATAGTAACCTAGGCCTTATCTCGCACCGTTACTGAGATACAGCGAGTTATTGGCCAAAAATCGCAAATTTTGCCTACCCCCTTCTCATTTAGCGCCTTCGTTCGGGGTGACTCCTTTCGAATTTATGAAAAAGCTTTACTGTTCCTGAAACTAGAGTCTTTCAGGCAGCCGATGGTGAAGATTTGGAGATCCTAGCTTGGACCGTTTTTGCCTGATCCACCCGTGTGACAAACAGACAGACAGACGGACGGACGGACGGACGGACGGACAGAATTGCGATGGCTAAGACGCGCTGAAAGCAGTAGCTGCTTTCGCGCGTAAAAATGTTCTGACGTGACGGTGCACTTTTATTTTAATTACCGCTGTCACTGTGGCTTGCAGCAAAGCGTAAATTGTGAGCAAATAGCAGACGGACGCAGAGACTGTAACGACTAACGAGTATACATCACACTGACGAATTCTTGTTCTAATGAGCACTTCAGTACAATTTGCCTGCAGCGTTTGTCGACGATTTGCATAATGTCAAGTGTCACGTGGCACGTCGGTGACGTTAGCGTCATTATTGCTATAGTTTGTGCAACTTTAAATTTATCGAGAATATTCAAACATTTAGAAATGCTAACGCATAAACGTAATGTTTGTCTACTTATTTTACTGTTGATTTCTTTATTGCGTATTACGTAAAGTATGCACGTATAAGCGTGCACTTTCTACTAATTTTGGTGACAACAAGAATTGTTAAATCAGATTAGCGTACACTCAAAATGAGTCCAGATAACATCAAGCAAACCGAAATACGTCAAGGCACGGATCTGACAAAAACATAGCCTATAAAAGAGAAATATCGAAATCTATGTTGAGCATACACAATTTTTTTAAATATCGAATTGGAACTAAACGCTACAAACTTAACTACGAAAAGGAAGTTCCTCCGGGAGCCCAATTGAAGTATGACATCGTCAAAGATAAGTCGTCTGTGAAGCTGATAAGAGGTTGGTTGCGGTAAACAGAGTCCAGAGTGTTTGTTTTGTTGAAAGGTTAGCTTGCGGTCACTGTTGACGTCACAAGCTATTTTAGTAGTATCTAAGAGGCCCATTAGATCAACGCAGTCTGTCAATCATGGTCGACGACAACACGTACAGGGAAGACAGTCATTACGCGCTATAGCCTGTTGCAAGCGCTTCCATGGTAAGATGATGCGGTACACCAAGAACGCAACGACTTGTAGTTTTGTAGGGCGTAGGCGATAATACCGTTGCATAGGGCGATAACGAGTTTCTATAGGCTGTCAGCATTAACAATGTATCTGCAGCGATTTGGCCGCAATTTTGGAAACAAAGTTCCTGCATGCAGCCATCACTTACGTGCGCCGAATTGCCGTATCGTATTCTAGCGTTGATTGTAGCATTTGATATACCGGTAGCGGCTGCGTTACCATAGTGTGTATGGCACTGTACTTGCTCTGGTAAATTGTTTTCTTTCTGCGACCGGAAGTCGGACGCTGGCCTTCGGATATAGGCGGTACGGTCGGCCCACTCTAGCAACAGCTGGGCTTTTTTGTTTTGTGTCCGCGGAATGGTTTATATTGCATCCGTTAGTCCACGGAGTTTAAGGACCTAAATGCAAAAATGGCAATGCGCTTCAGAAAGTGTCATGGCCACAACACGCAAGAAGATGAGTCTATCCCATTGGGTCTATAGCAGTGTAGTCGAGTCATCGTAATTTAAATCTGAGTTTTTACGCGCGAAAGCAGCTACTGCTTTTACCGCGTCTTAGCCATCACAATTCTGTCCGTCCGTCCGTCTGTCCGTCTGTCTGTCACACGGGTGGATCAGTCAAAAACCATGCAAGCTAGGATCACCAAATCTTCACCATCGGCTGCCTGGAAGACTTTAGTTTCAAGAACCGTAAAGCTTTTCCAGAAATTCGAAGGGGGTCATCCCAAACGAGAGCGCTAAATGAGAGGGGATGAGCAAAATTTGCGATTTTTGGCCAATAAGTAGCTGTATCTCAGTAACGTTGCGAGATAAAATCTAGGTTACTATGATTCACTAATAGGAAGTCGTACACTGGCTTTCGATAGGCGCCGAATTCAATGACCTTGAATGATTTTGAACGCCAAAATATTGGGTTTTATGGATATTTTTGGCGATTTCGGGCTGCAACACAAATCTATATCATTCACAAGGTGGCGCCATGGAACTATCGTTATGCGATCTAGATAGAGAATTTGGTATTTGTGTATTAACTTAGCGTAAACACCCTAATTTTAAGCTAAACTATTAAACCGGAACTGCTATAGGTTTTCGCGTCTAGTGAGCATTAGCTCAAATTACTTGTAAAAAATAAGCTACTCGAGACTTGAGTTTACTGCCGGGGAAAAATTCGGCGAGGTCTACTGACTTCGTTTTCAGCAGCTGAAGTATTTGCTGCATTTTACCGAATAAACTTGTTTCTCAGAAAACAGATCCAAAATCTTAACGTGAAACGTGTTCTTTAAACTGTATCGCCCAAAGTGTGCTGTTGCCAAAGCGGTTAAGTGCCAGAACACGCTAAAATTGCCGCGGTTATGGCACAGTTGCCATTACAGTATTAGGCCTACTGCGGCGCCGATGCCCCCAGAGTTGCTGAAGATACAGTATACTTCGAGACCAGGTGTCGTTTTTTACAGTCTTTCACCGCGGCGCAGCCGAGAGTGCGAGATTCGTGGTAGTGATACTTAAAGGCTTTGACGTGGCGTTAATGGCATGCAGTAGGCCTACGGCGTCTTCGGGTTTGCCTGCGGGTTATGTCTGTATTCGTAGCTCTGTTTCCAATATGCCATTGTGTTGCGAAGCGTGACGCGAATCGATAACGACGCAAGCTGTTTACTCGCATTCTGCTTTCAGCGACGCTTGGATCTACGACAGAACTAAAGCAAAGCTAAAGCATAAATTGCATGCGATTCGCATTAGTTAAACCTACTGTTTCCACGAGATTTTTCAACGAAATCGCTTCTTCCAGCGCAAACAAATTTGGCATGATAGTTACACACTTCTCCGCAGCGTGGTACCCTATGCCGGTTAGTAGGCTACTTGGATGGGTGACTGTCTGCGGGCAGGTAAACCGTCTCGGTATGTAACCAGCCGTCCAGGTCAACTCAGCCTTTTATCTGTCTGGAGGATAACAGGGAAGATTATTAGAACTACCATTATTTTTAATTACATATGCACGCGTATAATGAAGTTCTTACAATTTTAGGTTTAGCCCGTTTTTGTGTTTTGTGTTCTGTAAGGGTTAAATTTTCTGTTTTTATTATAAAGGTTAAACTTACTGCTCTGTTATTCTGTTCTTGTGTGCATTCTGCCTGGAAAGGCCGTCCCCGAAATGACCTATACTGTGTCGGGCGGGACGTTAAACCCTATCGCTCACTCACTTCCATCTCTCCGGGATAGGTGAATCACTACCGGCCTATCTGGCTGAGGTTAATGCGGAGCGCGTTCACCTGTGTCAGGTGGCAAGTAGCACTGTGTGAATCCCATACGGCGGGTGACGCTCCGTAGCTCTGAGATGGGTTTCCAATGAAGAGCTATAGCATTTAACCCTGCTTAAAGCGTTTGATGGATTAAAATGCTATTTGGCAATTCGCTTGTAGAGTCCGACGACTCGTTGCATTATATAAAGTCCATGATTCTCATGGGAACGGCAAAGGTAATGGGGATTCAGCCGCTGAGCCTAAACTTGCATTATTGCATCATGGGGCATCACTAATCTGCGATTCCGCGTATACCGAATTACTTCGGTGCTTTATTTTACCGGCCAGATAGACGGAAAGTAAGACTTAACTGGTGCAACATGAGGCGATCGTCGCTTAAACGATTACCTGTTCGGTTGCGCGATCGTCACCGCGACGATCGCCTCATGTATTCACCACATTACAGCTAACCCCAACATACGCCAATACGGCGAAATGGAGTAGTTTATCGGTTTTTCGATGACCTTAAAATGTTTGACCTTGAATGACTCTGAGATGCCATTTTTATGCTAAAATCTTTTTTGCGTCAGTTTGACTGGAATCGTTCGCGTGCCGTTTGGACGCAAAATACGCGAAAGCGAAAATTAAATAGACCTATATTGCCAGCGACAGAAATGTAGCCCAAGGACTCTGCAGCGTGTCAGAAAATTTTACCCCCCCCCGCTTACAGTTTTTTAAACTTTATTTTACAAAGACTAAGAATTTCTAAGGTATATTTTACACGCATATTTGGCGTTTAAGTCTAAGCCAAATTACAAAGTTTGATTTAATTAATCTTAAATTTGATGACGCTGTGCCATATTATGGGCGCTCATCCAAAGAATTTTTCTATTTTCACTTGAAAGCCGACTGTATAAACCTCATTGTAAAGTATCATGAATGGCCGCCAAATTCAACAGATTTTAACCACGTGACTACTAATGTGTAAGGTGCAACGCTGCAGACACCTTACAAACGCAACTTAAAGCCGAAGACCATTCTGGAGCCAAAAAGTGCGCTGTAGCAGATACGGGATAGATATTTCGCAATATCGTTTGAATGCATGTGCTTTGGCCGGTGGTAAACATTTTAAACATCAGATATAAACATTTAAAAAAAATATTTTATTAAATATGCTTAGATGTTTTTGTAACTGTAACATCTCAGCAATTTGTGCACTTTGGCTATTTGTTCGTTGTCAAATATCACAAGTTTGTGTTTTGTAGTAAATGAGTTGTGAAAATGGAAAATCCTTTGGCATAATGTGGCATATCTTCATCAAATATAAAAATAATTGAATGAAATTTCGCAATTTGGAGTAAATTTGAACGCCGAATAAGCTTGTAAAATATGGCTTTAAAATTTTCAGTCGTTGAAAAATAAAGTTAAAAAAACCTTAGAGAGTAAAATTCTCTGACTCACATTGTAGTTTTTGATGATATAGAATTTATAAACATATTCGCCGGCTTCGTTGTGTAAACGGCGACAAACATGTCTTTGTGTCGACTAATTGTGTCGACTGGTAGGCTAGTGAGTAATCAAGTAAATAAGTAAGTAAGTAAGTAATCAAGTAAGCGTGGTCATCTGCATGGGGCAGTCATGTAAGCCCGAGCTTACATAGGCTTACAGTATTTCTTGTATTGTAGGCTTAGGCGATGATGCTTTTGATTATAATGATTGAAGATGCAACAGACCTCTTAATGAGTCACGTTGGGATTATTATTGTTTAGATATTTTTATAGTCTTCTACTGCAACTGCAGTGGCCAACAGACTAATTCTGACCCAGACCATAAAAGATTTATGTTTGCTGATCTACGTTTAGAGTCCACGTGTGACAAATTTCATCACATCGCGGACACTCAGGTGGCTGACATTGTGTAACTTTTGATATTTATTAATGACGTCATTGCTTCATTTGGTTAAGGAGGTTTAGGGGCAAGCGCTTGGCGGTCTCATTCCACTTGATTTGTAGTCGCCTATTAGCGACGCGTGTTGAGGGTTTATATCCAACTGCATTACCGGACAACCGGCCGATCGATATCATCAGTTTCGGCTGTGTTGGGAATTTACGGAAGATTGCTCGCGAGATCTGGACTGTCAGTCGCATCATTTAGCCGTCTGCAATTTTAATTTGTTCACGATTTATGCCGCTGTGTTACAAATCTGTTGTGCTTGATGGGTTTATTGATTGATTGCCGTCTGCCACATTTATTTCCGGATGGAAACTGGCTGTCAGTCAAACACAGATTGTTATAAAGATGCAGAAAACTACAGACCACTCTGCATAGCTCGTACATACGTCGAGTATTGTCATGTACGGTCTCGCCCAACTCCTCCAAAAATTCGGAACCAGAAATCCTTAGTTCAGATCTTGCACCCGATTACGCCAAAATTCGAATGTTTGGTTCTTGTGGCGTTTTGAAACTTATCTTTGCGTACAATTTGATCAAATTTTGTTCATAACACGCTGAGATACTTTAATTCTGCACAGCGTCAACTTACGCCATACTGCTTTGTGGTAAAAAATCATGGACAACAATTCATAATTAACAAAAGAGTCTAGATTTTCATCAAAATCTGATTATTTTAGACTATGCCCAACGCCTCTACGAAACGCTTATCGCAATTCGTTCATAATTTTCATAGCAATCCAGCGGACGAGCAAACAGACAAACACACAGACCCTGTCACATAATTTTCTTTTTCGGCGAAGGAATAAAAACGCCTTTGATGGTTGCAAGCTGTCATTAAGTCGCTGGTTTTTTTGCGAAACCTGTGAATACCTTTTATTTTTTCCCACATTTTGTTTAAAATTGAGAGCGCTGCTGTTGCCTGATAAATAGAGCTACTAATGTACCGTGTTGTGCTGTATATGGGTCCACTGGGACAGACAGACGTGCGGGAGTACTCCTTGGGGAAAACCTCGCATAATAATAGCTTCTGTTACGTGACTGGCAGGGTTGCTTGCGTATATTTTACACGCGCGAAAAAAACATAAAATTAAAGGTACAATGAAAGTGTGCTTGGATTTGATACTCTAAACTAGTCAAGCCTTATTTAAACTAAATATGTATAAGATTACCGCCACAGTATTAAATTGGTTTATGAGTTATTTAAGCGACAGAAGACAGCATACCGAGTTAGTGGATCATGAATCAAGTCGTAAAACCATATTAACCGTGGAGTTTCTCCAGGATCGGTATTGGGACCAATTTTCTGTTCGCAATATTTTGATATTCGGCAATAGAAAATAGCGACCCAAAAAGTAACGGAACATCAGTGCGTTTCAAGCTTTCGCTAGTACATGGCCGTATCTCGGTGAATAGACCGAGTCATTAATCACTGCCTGGAACCAGCCAGCGGAGTTTGACGTTAGCAACGAACAGTTAAATTGATTAATTTCACGTCTTTCCTGTTACTAACAACGCAGTTAGCGTTTCTCTCCAGTCGTTTTGTTGATTGAATTAAATGAAACTTACTTACGTAAACTGGACGACTGACGACGTGCCGCTGTACCTGGCAGCTCCCAGTTGCTTACTGATGCATTTCACGCCTCAGGTTTCCACCCAGGGCCCGGCTTGTTACAAATTGACGATTTTCGTCTCACGTATTTTATTTAATCTCTCAGGCGACGGCCGTAAACATCATTAACTTACTACCCTGAACCGGGCCCGTTTTCCGGTGCGTTTCTGTGCATATATAGTTTTGGCAGATCTAGTCGTGGTCTAAACGGTATAGTGATTTGTAGCAAAAACCAGGTACGGTACCCAGACTCGGTTCCAAAATGTATTACCCCGTTGCAAATCCGGGTAACTGATTCCGTTTTGCACTAAATAGGCCTACGGGCGGAATTAGTGGAAAATTGCACTTCTTGTGATCTTTGTAGCGAAGTTCTACATGCAATTTCGTTGATGGACATTAGCATATTTGGCACTGTGAAACATTATTGACGTTTTATACCAAAAACCTAGTTCTTTGAAAAATATTCGTTAATTGAGGTATGTACGCGTCATTGAAGTGTTGTTTTTTTCATTTACTTGAAAGTTAAAACCGGGTCCGAGTACCCGGGTAATTGCAACCGGGTACCCGGTTTCTAAAATGGGTAATGCTGCAAATCACTACTAAACAGGTGCGACATCGTGATAGTATTGTAACGTTGCAGTTTATTACCGGTCTTCTTCTTGTTGTGTCGATTTGTGGCAGGTCCGACGAAACGTTTGCAGAGAGATCGCAAAGAACGTCGTCGGCCCGGGAATCGGTCATCATGGTCGTCTGTCGACGTGACCTCTGATCTTTGACCCGGCGGTGTCAAAAGGTCGTGGTAGTCGGGACGATGGGAAAGGGCAGCAGCGGGATCAACAAGACCACTGAGCTTTATGCTAATTATAGTGCTAACTATAGTTCAATGTTGGAGGCGTGGTCAATGCAGTGGGTCGAAGCGGTCGACGGTTCATGGAAGCTGCCGATGTGCGACCCGTTGCAGTTTCCGGACACCGACAACTGTTCGCGACCGGAAGTGATACCGACCTGGCCGATCTTTGTACACGTGCACGGCCTCATCTCACCGGGCGTCATTCTATTCACCCTCGTGACCAACGTCCTCGTCTGCGCCGTGCTGCTCAGGCCGTCGATGCGCTCGGCTACCCGGAGTCACGGAAGGAGGTGCGTGGAATTACCCAGCGTCACGAGATGCCTGGAATTACCCGGCGTCACACTCGCTCGCGACGCACGTCACGACTGACGTCACGGTACGAATGACGTCATGATGACGTCACGTCGATGCGCTCGGCTACCAACATGATCCTGGTTGCGATGGCGTTGTCCGACATGCTGACCGGACTCTGGCCGCTACCTTGCTAGCAAACTTCACCGTCGGCGTTGAACTGTAAGTAAGTAAGTAAGTAAGTAAGTAAATGATTTATAAAGCGCCAAAGTCTCAGAAAGAATCAGGGCGCATAACTGTCACTTACGGTTTGCACATGTCAGAGATGCATCCCGGCTGTGATGCATGGGTAGACAGAGATCCGTGAGTGTGGATAGGAATGGCCGCTGCCTTGCTATTTCTACTTCTACACGCTGGAACGCGCTGTCGAGTACCTGCCGTACGCCTGGTGCTTCGTCTTCCACTGCCTCAACGAATACTTGCCGACCATCTGCCACACCGCCTCGATCTGGCTCACCGTCGCCCTTGCCGTGCACAGGTAGACTACTGTAGATCGATGCTTTATAGTTACACGAAAACAAGGAAGAGCCAAAGTAATTTTGTAAAGGCAAAATCGCTGATCGATCTTGCCATCTGGTGAATCGTAAATCATGTTTTTATCATAAGTCGGAAGCAATTCGATGTTTTATCCAGCGGTTCGACCCGAAATCTTTCTTTTTCCGGTGGTCACAGACCTTTTACACTGTGTCCCAAAAACGTCCCACTTTGTCATTTTTTATATCTTCGCCAAATATTAACCAATTTCCATTTTTTACTGGCACATACGGTGGACAATTAAGCAATAAAGTAGTTGTTGAATATCCCATCACTCCTTAACTGTGTTGCTGAACTACCATGTGAAACATAGATTTTCAAAAATCACTAAAATCATTATAATACATATGCAAAAAATTATCTTCTAAAACAATTTTTACTAATTTTTTTTACAAAAATTAAATTATGATAAGTGCTACATACATTTCTGATGTTTGTAAACAAAAGCAGACTATATTGTCGTAAATAATAATTTTTCATGCACTGACGATATACCGGTGGTAATGTACCATTTAGCAGTGGAGAGAAGGCTCTGATAAGGAACTTGTACCACTTTAAAAAATAGTTTTCGGAGAATACTGGCAGAATTTTTGAAAACAAACTGCAACAGGGAAAGAGTGAGAATGTTATTAACAGAGATTTAGTAGACATGCAGCACCAACCAAAGACATGAAACCAGCAGACTGAAGCATACACGTACTGAAGAGAACGTGATCACTGTGGATGAAATGGTAGGCTTGCTAAACCACAAAGGCCAGAAACAATCAGATCATTCAATACGCCAGATATGCAAAGAAACAGATCTAACAAAGTCTACCATCGTAGAGATCATTCACTGCGTTTTTGGCTGAAAGTGTATTTTGTTTACCAACACGTTTGCTGTCTATGACTGCTGATTTTTCTTGCATTTATATTTCACAAAGTAATGTAGCGATACAGTTTACGTTTGGCGGGATATTCGATAACCATTTTATTGTTAATTGTCCGCAAAATGTAACGGTGAAAGAATATTAAAAATCGGTTAATATTTGGCGAAGATATAGACAATCACAAAGTGGGACGTTTTTTGGGACACAGTGTAGGCCCTATAACACAGTGTTTATTAAACTCCACAAGTGTACCTGCCAAATGGCGTCTAAATCCGTCGAACAGCATAAGCATTTAGGCTGTCGCGCGTCACGTAAGCTTTGCTTAGATTACTTGTTAAAATTGTTTATTATATGACGCAAATTTATTCATCGTTGGCGTGTCTGTGTGTGTTAAATTGTGCGCAGATATATCTGCGTGTGTCATTCGATGCTGGCCAAGAAGTTGTGTACGATCAGGAACGTGATTCGCGCCATTGTCGCCGTCTACGTCATCGCCAGCCTGTCCCAGGTGACGCTGTTTTTCGACAAGTACTTTCATGCCGTCAGCGTACCGTCGCTGGTTTACGGACCCAACATGACGGTGGTCGGTTGCGTGAAGAAGTACGCGTCGTTCGTGACGTACAACATGGACCTGTACTTCAACGTCTACTACTGGTTCCGCGTCATCTTCATCCACCTCGTTCCGTGCTCGATCCTCATCGTACTCAACGCGCTGCTCGTCCGTACCATGCGCCAGGCGCAGCGACGACGACGTCAACTGCTCGCACAGAACCGCAAGTCGGAGTGTCGACGTCTGGCGGAGAGAAACATGACGACGATGATGTTGGTCGTCGTCGTCGGCGTGTTCCTGCTGGCAGAGCTGCCGATGGCGCTTCTACTCATCGTTATGATCGCCGACAACACCTGGCTGCTGGGACTGATCAGCGCCGAGGCGTCGTTGATGGCGCCTCTGCTGCTGAATCTCTTCATCCTGCTGAGCTATCCGCTCAACTTCTTCATCTACTGTGCAATGAGTCGTCAGTTTCGTGACGCGTTCCGTGAGCTGTGCTGTCTGTGCTGCGGTGGCGCCACCGCGGGTGCCGCACCCGCCAACGAAGACGCTACCAATGCCGAGGTCACTGTACAAGTGGCGTCAAGATGACGTCATGACGCTGGGTGTATTGTACGTTGATGTGGACCGCGCCAACGAAGACGCGACGACGATGTACGTGACGGTGGCACTGACGGACATGAAGGACGGTGACGAAAATTCGACTCGACGCAAGAGCAGCAGCAACTCACGCAAACCGAGCAATGTTTGAATCAACCCACTCTCAGTCCGAGTACGCCATCAACAACGTCTGAACCACATAACTGTTGCCCGATCACACTTTGTGCCACAGGCGCACGAAGAGGCACGGGCTTCAACCGCCAAATTTACGACTCAGTAAGACATGTAAAATTATGCCGATCTTGCTGTCGTTGTCGTTCTTTCTCAGTGTGCGTTTCTACCCCGAAATGTGCTACTTTTATCTCAAAATGGACCGAAATGAGTTTGAATCTACATTAATTGTGAAATCTTAAGTAAGCCACTAGGGCCTCTTCCGTGAAAATTATACATGTAGGCGAAGAATCTGGGCACCAAACGTACGAAATATTTCTAAGCTACTTTTTTTACTGTCGGTGCATATTGTACATAAAAAACTTCGTTTAGAAAATGTCACTATATAAATCGCGCCAAAAGTAACAAAATCGAGTCATTAGTAACAGTTCGTTTGTTTTGTTTCCAATAGTCGGTCCTGAATGAAGGCAAGTGGTTTAGTGTAACCCGCGCTGCCTCCACTGATGCACGCGCATTATCATAAAATTCGTCTTATTTCGAGTTTCATGTTCCGGGATGACAACGGAACGCACTTTGATGCGGTAGAAAGTTGATGAAGCTGGCGAAATGAAAGTGCCACCGTACGTCGCGAAACACGACTGATGTGTTACTCTTCATATATGGACACTGATTGACTTTTAGTATACAGGGGGCGACGACACTAAAATGACCACTATGACCAAAGTCGTAGGCGTCTTATGGTATGGTCGTTAATGGCACTTTTATATTCGCACTACTAGTGCGACCAGTGCATTAGAGGTTAGCTATGTACGAGAACGTGCTAGGCCTATACATTTTTATTTGTCAAGCTACAGTTACATTTCTTTCACTTGATATATACAATAACGTTTAGGCTACTGCTCTGCGACCATATTTTTGATTTGAAATTATTTTTGTTAACTTTGAAAACTTTTTAACGCGAAAGGAAAATGCAGAAACTGCTTCAGATGCTGGAGGCGTTCGCAACGGGGATTTCCCCTTTGACCCTACTGGGACAGATCCCACTCGTCGCTTACTGTGTGGCCATGGCATATTTTGAAGCATGGCGGCGCGTCTGCTATAGGCCTACAGCGTATGCGCCGTACACGTTGCATACGCTGTTTGTGCTATATATCCAACGTTAACGATGAAAAATTGGATGGAAATTTGCACCCCAGCGAACATAAACGCGCAGTATAGTTGCGTTAAGACTGGCTCGAGAACTCGAGAGCTCACTATGATGAGAAACGATGATGAGAATCCACTACGTGGCCAAGTAGGGATCAACGCATTTTATCATAAGATGCGACGCACTGGGGAGTGATGCTAGCCCTACTCTAGTGACGCCGGAGGGTGTGGGATCTTTCACCCCTAAACATATCTCCCCGAGACGCTTTTCCCCCTTTATTGTCGTGTTACATGTTGATCGAATATTGCATGGTTGTGACCCTGGCAATGTGTTGGTGTTTGAACTGTACACTTTATTTAAAACTGACACTAGGTATTATGTCTGTGGGGAAATGTCCGGGCTGAAAGCGTCCAGAAGGAAATGCCCGTCTCTTACGGATAATGATAGCCAAATAGATTGTATAGTGTCGAACTTGTGATGTGATCGACATAACCAGGAGTGTCTGGTAGCGAGGTTTGAGTCCTAGGCCTATGCTAAACTTAATATAAAGCCAACCTAGGCCTAATTTACAGAAACTGGACTCAACAATTAAAATGAAACAAATATACGATTTAATAAAGCAAACTATGTACAGCGGTGCATACAATTACGTGCAATGCAAACGTCAGAACAGAATGAAACACACGATTAAACAGTTCCAATCGTCAAGCAGTCACAGCTGCCATTCAACAGTTCAGTCAGGTTATCAGACAGTACTGTTCATCAGGTGATACAATATAATCACATTCGCTATACAACTCAAATATAACTCAATGAATACACGCTTAATCGATATCAATCAATAAAAGAAACACAAGCAATATCTCATCTACTAAGCCACAAGAAAAGGCTTTATATCAAACAGTTACAGGTCTAACTGTACATCTAGGAGCCTCCTACTTCTTATTCTCCGTTTCCCGGGGTCTAAGCGAGCACTCCCCTTTTTGATCACAATCCTGGGGGTCCTCAACGGCCTCCCATCTACACACTTTTACGCCTAGGGGCTACACAGGCACCCTATCGTTAATACTAGCCAAACAAACGGCTATACAACCTTGGCAAAACATATGCCACAAAACGCGTCCGATCACAGGTCTGCGTTCAGATCAACATCTCACATCAAACTGACTTAAAAACAACTAATTCGCGCCTGTCAACTCACGATGACCTAATTACTGCTATGACTATCCAATGTTAGCCAGCGATTTCAATCAGTGTCCCACATACAAGGGCGCCAATCCTAGAACTCGATCTACGATTGGATAGCATCCAGAGTCTATTATAATAACACCGTCACGTAACGTAGAAGTCGCCTTACCACCACAGGCTTACTTACAAGTACAGGTACAATCAGCCATACATTCACAGTGATATCTACACATAGCATTAGACACACACCTACGATGCCAGGGCAGAGGTGCTACAAACACGACTGACGACTAACTCGACCAGAAAATACAACACACACGGCGAGAAATATCTGCAGTAAGCTTAATCGGACGCGCAAAATAAATCGACAGCACGATTTTCTACAAGCGTCATACACACATCTCGACCACATCTCACTAAGACACAACGCAGCTTGACAACGGTTATCGGTGCTATCCCCAATCAATTAGCCTATCCGTCCACCCGAAAAGGCTCCTACATGTACCTTGGTTGTCGGTCGACTGTTTCACTGAGCTATACTTGCCGTTGGACCGACTGATGTTAGAAATGTTTTATTTGTGATCTGCCCCTTTTCCGAGACTTAATAAAATGTAATTTTCTGTGAATATTTAGTGTTCAATTGTTTTATCTGAAACAGTTTCGTGCTGTGATGAAGAAGCCTGCAATCAAATAACTGTCACTGTGTAGGCTTATTACAACCGGTGGATTAATTGGCAGCTCATGAAATGTGTGTTTAAAGTATCCGGCAGTCTGTCCGTGCACTACTGCATCCTACTATGTGAAAGTTCTGATTAGTTTTTCACCGCTTCTTTCTAATGAAGTTGTGTTTCGAAGCTCTCTGATATGCCATATGCCTACCACTTAAAAGTAGTCGTATTTTGTATTTGAACAGTAACTTGTTGGCGCATCTACTTCTGTTTCATAGATATACAAACAGTTAAGTGAGTAAAAACGAGATAATTTGGAATTTTATGCATTTATTTTATAGTCGAATGATGTTACGTTGTACGCCAAAATTGATCAAAAGTGGTCGATACAGCTTAGCCAATTTATAGACGTAGTTAAAATAATCGGCCATTTCCTATGTTTATCGTCAGTTGCAGCGGTGGACTGCTGAAGTCGAGACAGACAGACGTTCAAATTAACCTTCGCCAATACATTGTACGCTGTCGGTGGGTCGATGTTGCGATTGTCTCGGGAGCGAGAGCCATAGGCCTACCGTTGGTAACCTGACGTTATGTACATGTTCCATTGACGTTGTGTCCGGACGATATACGTACCAGGGCGGGGCGTAGACGTGGTGCGTCACGTTTGACTATTAGATGAAAATGATGAGAAAGGTACATGTACATTTAGTCAGGTCGTACTTTGTTTTGTGGTTCTGAAGTTTGGTCGTTCACTGCGGCGGATTTACACAAAATAAATGTTGTTTGAAATAACAGCTTCAGGTGGATTTTTGGTGGTTTTTAGCAAGACCGTCAAACCGGCACAATTTTATACAACGTCATTGTCTGCAACGTTTATTATTGGTGAATGAAAACTTTAGTTTCGGAGAAGAATGTTGTTGTCTACAATGTAATTTTGAAATCTATTTCGTGTCTGGTACGTGTTCGTTGTGCTAACGTTGGGTGTCAGTATGTTGTGGGAAATAATGTAGTATCCATGTAGTAATAGTATCCAAAGCATGCCGTTGGACATAATTTTTTCGCGCTGGTGATTTAATGTTTTCATCAAATTTTGTTTGCTTTTAGTTATCTTTAGTTTCATGTTCTATGTTTTATGTATGGTATTTAGCTCTCATTGTACTGCATTATGTAACTGTGCAGCCACGTGGGATGTTCACCAACTAATAATAGACTAAACGTCCTAGTTGATCAGTGGCTTTGGGGTCTGTTGTCCGACTGATTACAAGGGCGATGTAAGCAGCTGTTCTGGCACTATGTTGTGGTTATCAACGATATTAGTGATATGAGTATTATTCATAAGACAACGAAACAAGTGAGAGTTATATTGTTTGCGTATTCAGGCGTGACGCGTCACGTCGCGTGCCACGTTCACGTTCTGCCGTGGTGTGTATAACGTCAGGACACGGCTTGAATAAAGTGTGCAACGTCACAGAATCGTGCAGTTATCTGGGTCCCGGCGGGCGGTTGACTGCGCGGTAAAACGCGCGAACAGATGGGGCGTAGACGATATGCCTGCCTCGTCCATCTCGTAGATTTTCTCGGACCGTGATTGAAAACCGTTTCCAAACGGCCCGCAGTTGACGCAATACTTGCAACGCCTACCACCCACACCTCCTAAGACCTCTGGGTAATTACGGCGTATAATATACTCGCAGTCGCATCCCATACGTCAAAGCAGCTGCTGCAGTCGTCAAATTATAGGTCATGCGTTGCGTATTTATCATTAAACTGCGCTGAGCTGCGGCAAAATGAAACGGTCAACTTAATATAATATCTCGTGAAGCTTCGCCTGTAAGAAAAAAGTTGGATTTGTCGTAGGCCTACAGTTCGCTGTGGATTGTCTGCAGACGTTCGTTTTAGCCTGCTGCCTAGTTGTTGTATGGCCTACTTTTCTGTGTTGTACAAAAGTCCACAACCCATCAAAGTAGGTCTAAGTGGACCTGGGCTTAAGTTGACGCGGTACGATGGTTTCACCTGGCCAACACTACGAGGACGTCCAGATGCCAGAGTGAAAAAAAACTTCTGTTTAGCATTACTGCACGAACATCTGACAACTAGCCAACTGTATTGACCATCGACGGTGCTATTTTTATTATTTTCACTTTAACTTTGGCACAAATCGATCTGCTATTTTTTGTTAATTTTAAGATAAAATAAACAAAAAACACTACACAAAGATAAATATTAAAATGTTGTAAGTTAATGATACGGTAGATGATGTACAGGGTTACTATGAAGGTTTAATTTTAGTCTTTCGCAGTCTCTTTCTAAGTGTAACCGCGAAAGAATTCATTTTACAAAAAAAGATTACAATTGATCGACTTTTGTCAAAGTTATAAGACCACCGGTAGTAAAAAATAAAACAAACACCGTCTTGGTCAGTGCATTAACTGTCGTCTGTTTTTGTAATAATATTTTTGTAATAATGTTTTTGTAATAATTGCCCGCTAGGTTCCGTTTCGTCACATTTTTGACATAATAACTGTTCCCACAGTGTCACGTCGGTGTCTGAAGGTGTAAATTCTTCGACGCGTTCGTGGGCGACGTGTTCGTAACTACAGCGAAGAAAAAAAACTCGGCAAAACGCATCTGGCTGAATTAGCCCGAAAATTACTCTACCGCAGCCGATCAGTACAGATTGCTAATGGCAAAGCTTTTACTGCACGTCTATGCACGAAAGCGATCGCGCTTAGTTGTGCTGATATCATTTGGAAAATTCTCACATTTACCCTTACGGTTTCAAACCCGATCTTCTTATCGACGTAGTCATTTTTTTTACCATCTGTTTCTTTTCTCAGAGATATACTTGAAAACGTCAAAAATCAGAACATTACATTTTTAAATAAAGAAACACATTTACAGACAAATAGGACGTTTTTTTTCATAATTTTTAAATGGTGGCCGGTTTAGTTTATTTTGCAGTAATTTTATTATCAATGGTGCAAGTGAAATATGACTTTTTATTGTGCGAACGTGCTGTTAAATTGATAATAATTGATAATCAGTTGATTTCAAATTCGCTGTCAGACTGACAGGTCCTGGAACCAGTGTGACAGTGTTAGTTGATCTTTGGTGTTGCTTACGTGAATTCCAGTTCAACATTTGTCCACATTTACTGTAACATTTTATGTTTCTTAACCAGCGCCGTGTTTAATGATCTTCTTACAAATGTTTCCCGTGACTTTTTTCTCGTCCGTGCATTTTATTATGAGCGACAGCAGAATGCTTCGCGCGTCTTAACTATGTCCTGGGCGTCTGTCCGTCTGTCCGTCTGTCCGCCACATTGCTGTATTGTATCGAAACGGTGCAAGCTAGGATCATATTTTTACTATGGCTGTGCTAAGGAGTCTAGTTTATCGTGACAAAATTTCGTTCCCCTGGGTGAGGAAGTTCTCCTCGAACGAGGGCGTGAAAGAGGGGTATCTCCTAAAATGTCCTTGTTTTACCGCTATTGGATGGTGTAGCGTAAAAACGGTTACAGGTAGTGACAGACAAGCTGCTTATCATAACAAACACTCATGGCGAGCTTTTTAGTGGTATTAACATCGATGATCTTGAACGACCTTGAACCTCCAAAAAAATGTTTCAGTGAATTTTTCACGATTTTTGGCTGGGACACACACATTTCGAGAGTAAGGCCTAAATTGCGCCGAAATGGCCAAAGATACAGGATGGCCCAAAAAACGGGGCCACTCTGTTATATAGCTTCTAACTTCAGAAATACTGCTTAGATCTAAACGATTTTTTGCAGAAATCAAGGTCGTTTCATTCTCAACACGAAAACATAAGTTATTAAAATTAATTATGTGCAAC
>Ga0209367_1002876_pt1 | contig 23065 bp, 17 predicted proteins | sample WorMetLIZISLAND2_FD_187412 | JGI IMG/M metagenome (GOLD analysis project Ga0209367, IMG submission 187412) | Marine gutless worms symbiont microbial communities from Max Planck institute for Marine Microbiology, Germany - Olavius geniculatus... ... | reverse complement strand
CAATAACATCGTTGAAACAAGTCAAACAACACAGTTAACTAATGATCAGATGTCAAAATTCCATTGTCACTGTGAATGTTCGAAGTGTCCACCGACAGCTCCAAGCTCCAACACAAGCCTTCAGTCACTTAATTTAAGAAGTCTTTCACAGTCTTGTCGATCGGTCCTTGTGGTAGGTTGCTCCGGATAACCTGAAGCGATTCCTTGAGTTCCGCGACTGTTTTTGGCTTTGTTTTAAGCTTGCGGTAAGCTCCAACATTGCACACCACACGTGATAGTCCACCGAGTTTGCATTCGGCGAATTTAGAGTCCATTGGTCTTTTCTGATGAAATTTGGACAGTTGGCCCGCAGTCAGTTTCCTGTGCTGCGCGCTGTGTGTGCTGGTGTGCTGTCCTGCTGGAAGATGAATCCGATGGGCAGCCGGCGATTGCATTAAAAGAACGACAATTTAGTGATAATTTATAAACAAAATAAATTATTGTTTGTCAAAGCGTCACTGTGACGTCATCGGCAGTAACGTGGTAACCGGTTTTTTAAAATTAAATAGCATTTTTAGCATAAACATTTTTTAATGCTGAAAGATCGGTAGGCGGTCATGTTCAGAAGTCTATAATTTCGTCGTTTTTTCAACAAAATCATATTTCACTTAGCAGTTAGATGTAGAACGTTTCTGTAAATGAACCTGTAAAATTCCATGTTAAAATTCCAAACGGTTGCTGAGAAAAACCTTAGGGGCTACTTTTTTGCCGCACCCTGTACTGCTGCGGCTGCTGCTGGCTCTGTGGACTAGGTCTAGTGATGCGCCCGATATTCAGTTTTCGTTTCGATACGGTATCTGTCCACGATATTTTACGATCGAGTACAGACGACATTAAACTGCAGATAACCGATGCTGTTGACCGTACGTTGAACGACGGTCTGCGGTAAGATAAGTGAATGTTAAACGAGCATATAGGCCTACACGCCAGACAGAGCATGTTTAACTCACTTATTTCCCGCTGGTCGACGGTCGTTCGTGTGGCATACATCGTCGTTTGTTCGGTCACGCATGACTGCAGCCATAGATTATCACCGGTATATTTTACTAATACTAATAGACTGCATTATAATGGTAACTTAGACATACGCAGTACCAGCGTGGAATATATGCGTGTGTGCGCGTTAAACCACTATCTGGAGTAGGATAAATGAATGTTCAATGCACTTGCATATCCTAGACAATTTTTACACTCTTATTGGGTTTTATTCCACAGTCGCCGACTATAGACACTGTGGTTCGTTTCGTCACGCATACATAGTCATTGTTGTCGTCTGCGAAAAATTAATGTCGCCGTAACCAAACAAAATGTGTACTTTATTCTGGAAGATTATTCCACGTCTCGGATTAGTTTATTGAACTTAAAACGTCGAGATCGGTCCGTCACTAACGTCTGGAAGCAGCTAGGGCGTATGCTGGTCTGGTCTAGCGCCGCCGCCGCTGCTGCTGCTGCTGCTGCTGCGCGTAGTGTGTACACGCTGCCTGTCGGTATCTCTCCCCAGTCTCGCATCGTATTCTATTCAGACAAGTCCTCCTGTGTAAGCGTGCCGGTAGTGTTGCGTCCTCTGCGGTTAGTCACTGATCATTTTCGTGGTTTTCACTCCGTGTTAGAATTTTATCGCAGATAGTTGTCGTGTTATCGTGGTCGTTGACTTGATGAAGTTTGTCGTCCGCATTTGCTGTCTCAAAGAATCGTGCTTCAGCGGCTGAGCTGAGCTAAGCCGTTCCCACATCGTCGACCGAGTTTATTTGCTTACAGGTCCATGTACGCCTTACAGACTGTCTGGTGCCACCTCTGCCTGATGGACTTAAGTTGAACACTTGTCTGCTATTATAGGTTTATTTTGTGCCTTCCTTCAACTGTCGACGTATCTCGGACAGAAGACTACTGCTCGGGCACGCCATCTGGACCAGAGTGCAGGAGTTTAAACGGCAAAGCTACGCGTAGATCTAACTGCGAATGATGTTCGGTTTCAGGTATTCGGATGATACGATTATAATACATAATGTAGAAGTAAAAGTTCGACTGAGTTTTAGACTATCGCATGCACGCATAACAGAAAGTTAACGCGAAAGAAAACCGATTAGGACACGACATCTAGAAAGTACAAAAATCTGCGACGCCATTCTGTTTACAACATGCGCTAGTTTATCTTTTCTCCTCTTTCCTGGGAGCTCCATCTCTTTAATCTAGTTAGGAGGTCACTCCAAACATGCTAGTTAGATAAAGACTCTAGGGCGCTGATCGCTCCTACGCAGCGCCATCGCATCAACTTCTAAGAGACTAAGATATACGAAACGAGTGAGTAACGATGAATCATGAAGACAGTGCTGTCTTTACACTGTTACAGAGCAGCAGTTAGGTACCTGTGGATGGCTGCGTATGACCTATAGATTACAATTGTCTGCGATAATTAGTAAATCGTTGGGGCTTACAGTAATCCTCAGTCTACGTAAGGTATTGTTCTTGCAGCAGTAACACTGTTTCAATGTTACGATTTACAGGGAATAAAACTAAAATCATAAATCCTTGGGGGGAGGCCCGTAGACCCCCAGTACCCTTAAATGACGCCTTTGTTAGTAGTCTAAATTTAAGCCATAAACGGACTTGACACTTTCATTAGATGGCTGCATTTATGGAAACAATACCAACAGGGCCGTATAAAGTGCATGGTTGCCAATTACTAGGTGGCAAAAGAGTTCAGATAAGCCTAGTCAAAATTGGTTTCGAAGTATGACGCATTTAGTTCTCATTAAGACATGACGTCATTGAAAGAGACTGACGTCAAAAGAATGTAGAATAACTGAACTACAATTCTATTGGATAGTTGAGTGGCTTGAAAGAATATATCACGGATGAGTATGAATGTTTACTTTACTAGTGTGATTTTGACGCAACTTGTAGGCTTTATGCATGCGTCTTTATGTCTCGAGTTTTTTCTAGGGCCTATTTGATTAATGACGTCCGTGTAGTTTATATCCGTGAGAATAATCTAAACTAGTGCGGCCGTTTTATAAACTGAAAACACACTGGCTATACTTCCGCGCTGGGCAACGTTTGAGTTTCGAGTAAGGAGCCCGTACGAGACCGACAGACAGACAAAGAGACGAACGGACGAGCAAGGCCCTCTTGCGGCCTATTAAAAAGGTCGCGCAGTTAAAGTGAGTAAGTAAGTAACAACAATTTAGGCTATAATCGCCAAAATCTCGCAGGAGAATCTGCATATATGCAGACTGAAAGTATAGGTTTTAAATGACGTCTGAAGAAGGCGAGCGTTTGGCCTAGTAAACATTAATGGTCAGTTCACAATGACGCAACTCAACTCAACTCAACTGTCGTAAGTGGGCGACAAAGCAATGACGTCATTGGTATCGTGACGTCACGCTGCTGTGCACAGACCACGCGTTGTTTGCTAGCCTGCAGGCTGAGCAGTTGTGTTGAGTTGAGTCGCGTCGCGTCGGCATCGTAAGTTTGAATTGGCGATAAGAATGTTGTATCAGGTTGCAGACAACGTGGTGCACACATCACTATCGTCATTGATGGTCATCGAGGGTCAGGGAAGACGTCATCATATCGGGCGTTGACCGAGCTGAGCTGGTGTGACGGCTGCTAGTCATCGGATGCAGTTGTCCAGTTGTTCATCTGTCGGCGGTCGGTCTCAGAGCGAGTGCGCTAGTGAACGGGGTGGTTCCTTCACGCTGGACGCGTCTCACGGCTGCACGTCTGAGTCTGACGGCACGCCGACAAGGCGCGCTACCTCGCCACTTCACCTCGCCGCCACACAGCGACTTCACCTCATTGAACCGGACCCCAGCTCATTCGCCTCCGACTACTCGGAGCTCGGTGAACCGATCCGCGAGCACCTCGCCGGGGTTCACATCATCGGCCGTGACGACCTGCAGCTGGCGAACACCGTGCCACCGTCCAGTGACGACCAAGACGAGGACGACCAGCGGCAGTGTGAAGGGTCGTCCGTGCCACCGGGGTTCACGGACAGACGACATCTGCGGCGACTGGACGACGAGACCGACGAACAGTTCGCGCGACGAGTCCGCAAAACCAACTACCTCAGTCTGGCCCAGGTCTGTGCATAGAAGCCTGGATAATAATAGCATCATTCTTTTTTCCAGACTTTCTTGGTCTCTGTCTCTGTTCCCCGTGACCGAGTCAGTACTCGTAGTTTTGCAGTAGCCGTTTCCTCTCGCCGCAGTTCTCTTCTACATGCTGTTTTCGTCGCCAAGTCGCGAACTGTAAACATATTTCTAAAATCTACAGCTTTTGGGCCATTTTAGTCCCCAGCCCGCTCTTTACGCCCTACATTCAGCGTGTTTCCCGTTCAGAATGTGCGGCATACAAATTTACTTACTTGCTTACTTAATACCAAGGGCCATTGCACTTTTCAGTAGGTGGCGTTCTGTCATTTTCTTGGGCACAAAAAGTCATATACGTGGGTCGACGACGTTAAGTAAGTGAGTAAGAGTATTTCTGTAACGCAAATAAAAGTCACTTAACGTCACAGTGCGCTGAACACATTATGACATGGACAGCCTATACAAGAACTATTCGATCTATATGGTGGGCTGATGTATGTGCTTTTATTCTGTATCCTTACTGATTACAACACATGAAGTAACAGTTAACGCTGTAGAAAAGAAAGCACGTTGATTTCAGGTTGCAGTCCCGGTTGAAAAGGGAGAAGAATTTAGAAGAGTTACTAAACACATACTTGAATAAAGCCACAGCTATGCGTTGAGTGGTTAACCGTATCCAGTTCCGTTGAGACGTGGACACGCGAGTGGTTGCTGCATACAGGAGTTTGCGGAACTGAAGCGACTGAACGCTGACGCGTTGCCGTTCGACCTTCATCGCGACCAGTTCCAGACAACAACGACAACAGCGACAACGACAACGTCAACGCCAACAACGACAACAACGTCGCCCGGGTTGTCGACGGACGACGACTACGAGTGCGATGATGATGATGATGATGATAGAGTTGACTCGACCGAGGACGCTGAGGGACACCCGGACTCATCAGCTGACGCGGCGTCCTTACTGCAAGCTCCGCCGCATTCCGACGTCATTCCAGACCTCATCCCACCAAACCCGTGCGCCGGCGCCGACGACCTCACCACCCATGCAGGTTATAATCGTAGTCGTAAAGGCGCGCACAGAGGGACGTAATACCTCCTTTACACGATCGAGCAAACATCGAGCAAACGTCAAGCAAACATCAAGCATGATGGAACTTCGCCCCTGGCTCAAATTTAGGCCTAGTTGTTATATAGGTTACAACCCACCCGCGCTCCTAATTAGCATGCTAATTACCATAGCTCGCCCAGCTAGCTGGATGCCCCGTGTACACGACCAAGCAGTCGTCGAGCAAACGTCGAGCAATTAGCACGTTTATTTTGAATACATTTGCTCGATGTCTGTTCGATGTTTGCTCGATCGTGTAAACGGGGTATAACTGAACTGAACTAAATTGAACTAAACTGATATGGTTTAGTTTTTGAGGAACTGACCAGTGGGCAAGCTGTAATGCATTACAGTAGGCACCATCTAATGGCGTCGGTGACCTACGTCACTACGCTCACGTACGCGTCAACCAATGACCAATAGACTCGCTCTGTTTACCCACTGGTTAAGTTCGTCAAAAACTAAACCGTGTCATTTCAGTTCAGTTAGCTACGTCGCTTTGTACGCGCCTTAAATGTTTACAGCAGTGAAACCGACAGTGCATGACAATGATTGTACAGATTTGCGGAAACAAATACGCCTTAGTCCTGTTTTGAGGGCTGTATGAGAAGCGGGAGCCAAATGAAGGTTCCTGATTGGGGGAAGATCTGAAGTTGGAGAAACTGGTTACACTTTCAGACATACCGTTAATTTTTAAAGAGTTTTATTTAGTGTTGCCAGTGGACCTTGTAGGCTAGAGGGTGCTATACAGAATTTCATAGCAATTATTGTAATTGTTCAGATGCGCTGGATAACCGTCCTTCGTCTAATGCACCGCTTCCGAACGGACGCTTGGAGGACTTAAGGAGGTCTTCGCTGCATGACGCTCAGACAGGTATGCATTGCAAGTCCGAGTTGAAAAGTCACTGTTGGAACCAGAGTTTTTTTTAGTCAGAATTGAAGAACTCACACGAGAACCTGAGAAGTAGTCGATCTTTTCGGATACCTGCAGCAGATACGCAGCCACAGTTGATTTTTGGTAGGTCCATTATTTTCCGGTGTTGCATTTTTTGGTCCTGCATTTTCAGCGTTCCTGACTGTTGTAGATGTACAGAAGTCTTGCTCGGACGAGTCGTCAGCGCGGCGATCTACTGTGGATCAGTCGTCGACAACGAACATCACCTCACAGCCGCAGAACGACAGACAGGCACGGAGGACTGTCGCTGACGACACGACCACCACCACTACAACCTTGGCTTCTACCACTACGACCACTGCCACTACGACGACAGGTGCAGCTGGTGGCGACGAGTTCGATGTCTACACGATAGAGACGGCGCTGCCTCACGTCGAGTGGGAGAGGATTGAACAATCGCTGCGTGCGTCGGCAGCCGCTGCCGCTGGCGAGCAGAACAAACGATGGGTGAGGCCTGAAATAAGTCTTATTTCATCTGTCGTAATACCAATAATGATAGTAACTTCGGTGCTTTCGATTGCAGTGTGGCGAAAAAGTACGGACGGGGGAAAATTGTTATTTTTTTTCTTTTTTTTGCCTTTATTTCGTGACATTTTGTGAAATAATTACACAAGAGCAAACAAAGACGCACATTGAATAGTGCCCATGAGAGCAGAATACGGCGGCATAACAGAGTCGATCTCGAATTTCCGTACGTCATAGCAAACAGTAAATATATGGTAATATTCTTAATCGTTGCGTAGCAAAATAGCTAGGACTTTCAGTCGAGACTCCCAATCGGGTCGCTACTGAGTGGTTACTACACGGATGGGCTGCGGACAGGTAAACCACCTCAGTATGTAACAACACCAAGATCAACTCAGCCTTCCATCTCTATCTCCCCAAATCTGGAATCAAAATTGGGCTCAACTTCCCTCCTCTCGTTTTGGGCTGAGGTTCCCCCTCCTCAATTTTTACTCAAGTTTTTCCCTCCATTTTTGGCTTTTTCCCCTCTTAAGAGAAAGTTTTGTTAAGGGTGTAGATTGCCCAGTGAAAAATAGGGGAGAAGTAAAAATAGAGGGGGACGTTTTGATCTACAACCTTATTAAAACTTTCCTCTCCCTATTTTTCACTGGGTGCAAGCTGCGCCCACTAGGTATAGGGATAGAAGCCACAGCTTCGGGGTATGTAAGTCGAGTCCCGGCTTCTTTGGCTAGGGCTATGGTGGAGCGCGTTGAGCTATGTCGGGTGGCAGGCTGGTAACACTCTGTGATTCCATATGGCAGGTGACGCTGCGTAGCTCTGAGGTGATTTGTATAAAGAGCTGTACCATTTAACTTGTGTTTATTGCTATAGTTTGGTGATTACCGAGACGTGTGTCGTGCGTGTATAGTCGCGGTGCAGTGATCGTGATGAGATACGGCGTCGTCTGGCGATGTCTGCTGATGACGATTTCTACTGCTCCTCCTCACTGCACGGCGGCGGAGGCAGCGCTGAGTTTGAATTCGCCCTGCAGCGACATTATCATCACGCTGGTCGTAGTAGTACGAGTCAGTCGTCGTACCACCTAGTCACCGGCGGGGCCCTGCATGGTCGCTCCATGCACGGGTCGACCAGTCTACAGGTTTGCTACGTCAACGACGTCGCCGCCGACCTCGACCGTGATACCCTCCCAGCCGCCGCAGCCACCGCAGCGTGCGCCGCCAGCCAGCGCCCGCACCCTAAGCCCGACGTCATTCCCAAGAGCATCTCCGAGGTACAGCGCATGTAATGTCTCGTTATAGCCGGAAGCAAAGCTGGATAGAAATGAAACAGGCGTTCGTATAGACAGGCCCGTCGAGGTAAGTTACCTTGGGCCTCGCGACGTTTAGGGGGGGGGTACCGTCGCTCAGAAATATAAAGTACATCAGAATGCACCATTTTTAAAAAAAAGAAAAGTTCAAAAATTTTCTCCCGTTGGAGACCCCACGAGAATGTTTCTCTGGGCCCCGATCTGGCTCTCGACTGGCCTGTGCGTAGATCGATGAGACTGAGTATTAGCTTCGGCTTTAAGAGCAGTAAGAACAGATAAACGAAGTAATTCGGCATGACGCGAAGTCGCTGATCAATGGTGCCCCTTGGTGAATAGTAAGTAGGCAAGTGCAAGTTTTAGCTGGGCTGGGGGATTAACCTCCCAAATCTCCCATTTCCCTGGCGTCAGGGCCTCCCCCATCTAACACATCGTGTCGTTGGACCCTGCGGAGTGACGCATAAATCCGGTGAACGGTTTAAGCAGGTTGCACTAGTGAGACAGGCGACAGCCAGACAGACCACGTCACGGAGAAATGGATAGCCATAGGCAAAATCGTCGCAGGTAGGGCTCCAAGCATGTACACTTAATAAATTCAGTGTTCAGTGTTCGCCAAAAATACAGAGATTAGTGCAGATACAAGATCATTGTCATTCTGTTGACTGTCGCGCGCTGGCGCTAGACATCACTCTTTGTTGCACGCTGCAGAGTTTGCAGCTGCAGATTCTGTCTGTCTGTCTGTTTGTCCGCTCTATTTATAGCTCTACGGACACTCGAATCGGAATGCTTGCCCGGAACGACCAACCGACCGAATTTGACGGACGTAAAGCACCGTCGTCGTCTGTTGTCTTCTGTAACGGGTGTATTGTGGCTAAACGGTGCAAGATAGGGCCTAGGTTGTTATTGATCACTAATAGGAAGTCGAATATTGGCTTTCAAATGACATTAACATTAATGGATGATTTTGAACGCACTATGGTGTGCCAATTGTGACATGCGCAGAGCGCGACAGTCATCTGAGCTAAGAGGTTGTTTACTTTGTTTGCCATGGTTTCTGGAGGTGGTAAGCCAAAAAGGCTTGACACCAATAGTGCTCGATAGGACTTGCTAGTAGTCTTCTTGCATGCTCTGCCGTAAGGCACATTCCACTGACAATGACGCCATCTGACCTGGCTTTTTACTTCTCTCTTCAGCTTCACGTAACAGATCTTTTTGTCTTTTTGCTCCATAAGTAGATCCAACATCTTCCTTTTTGGTTTTCCTCGTGTCTGTTTTCCATCTTTCTTCCGTCTTTACTCTTCAGAAGACAGCCATGTCCTAAGACATGTCTTATCCAGTTTGCTTGGCGTTGCTTGATGACGTGGACTAGAGAACGTTGTTCTTGCAGCAGACTCTAGACTTCATCATTCAACACATGTGCTGTCCAGCTCATCTTTTCCATTTTGCGCCAGATCTACCTCTCAAAAGCTTGTATACGTTTGATGTCTTTGAACATGACGTCTTTGGTGTGTTTGATGTTTGAAGTCTTGGTGTAATGTCAGTGAACGTATGACCAATGGTTGTGTGTAAACAAGGCGAGTACGTTGTCGTCAGTTCACTGTAAGATCAGCGGCGAGTCGTCTGCTCACGAAGATTTCTTCACTAAACAAGCGCGACTCCAGGCCGAGGCCAAACTTGCACTCGCTCAGGTACTGTCGCTACTGCGATAGTATGCAAAGGTTATTAGGTTTCAACAGTTCTAGTATTTTCTTCTTTTTCACCGCGTATGATATTCGGTACCCCTCAACCGATTTCTGCCACATTGTACAAAGTGACGTAACCTGATAAATTCGGCTGATATTTTTGGAGTTGCCTTTTTTTCTAAAATTTGGCATTTTCGCCTCAATAATAGGAAAATTCTGCACATGATATGCAACATTTTATTGACTTGAGGGGGAATGACTTCGGAATATAGAAGGATATCATCAAGTGGTAGTGTTATCTTGTGTACTTTAGTCCACTAACAAAAAAGTTTCCGACCGTAATTTTGACTCACCCTGTGATAATTTGTTAAACTACTGTATCTCAGGGTATAAGGAGCATTGCCCGAACAAAATTTTGTTACTGTTAAGAGTGTTGACTGATATTTAATGTCATGCTGTCCATCCAGCAATGTGTAACTCTGTACTGATGTGTTTGGTTTACAGGTGCGACCGATGGCCCGTATGCAACTGCAGATTGAGAAAGGAATGCGAAAGAAAACGTCTTCTCTTTCAGAAAATGTTAGACATTATTTTCTGTTTTTTTTTGTCAAACTCAGTTCCATGTTGTTTTGTCGTTGTTTGTCACTTTTAGTTGCAAATGTTTTGTTCTCCAAACCTTTTTGATTCACAGCTTAAAATTGATAACTTGTTTTAGTTTTTGAGCTCTGTAGGTCTGTTGTATGAAACAGCCTGCATGGGAAGAGCTTTATCAATTTATTTACATTTGCGAGAAAGTGACAGGCAGAATACTTTGTTCAAAACAGTTTACATGTATTTTGGTGGCTGGCTTACCAACGGTGACGCTGAAAAAGTAGGCCAGCTAAACGAAAATCACAAAAGCATCATCATCATCATCAGCATCAGCAGCAACAGCAGCAGCAATGGTAAAAGTTCATAGTTCAATTCCGGATACTATCTATTGCCATCCATTGTGGCGTTTTTTGTGATTTTTATGCTGCAGGTAAATATCATTTTATCACAGATTTCTTGCTGACTGATAAAACAAACTGTGCAGGACAGCAGTCTATGTATTTACTTCAAACTACATGTAGGCCTACGGAAAGCAGTTCTACCAAATTGCACGTTTTTACTAAGCTTGCTTGTATAGTTACCTTTTTGATCTATCCTGCATTACGGTTTCTGAGTCTGCGTTGAGTGTGGATGGGTGGTGATGAGTTCAGGTGGTCGGCATCCCTGGTTTCGTTGATGGGAAGATTCGGCAGCTGAGTCGGCAGCTGCTGCAGCGCATGAACATTGCACAGCTGCAGGTTGTCGTCAATGACCTTCACACTCAGATTGAAGGTTAGACACGCCTGGCATTCTTGAATCTTTAGGATGTAGAATTAAAGTTGAGTAGATAGGCCTATATATCCAGCAGTAACTTGAGTATAATTTGAGTGGTTAAGGTGAATTGTAAATTCGGTTAAGTATAAATTTGGTCACATTTGGTATCGTTATTGTTATGAGGTATCCCAACAGCCATGAACTTTTCCGTGTCTCAGTTTTGTGGTGTTTAAATTATGAAATGTTATCAACTTGCAAGCCGTTAACTCAGGTGAACGCGCCTCCCGCTTTACTCGCGACAGGCAGACCAGTACTCAATTTGCCAACTCCAGAGGGATGAAAGGCTGAGTTGGCATAGTTATATACAGAGATGGTTTACCTACGTGGAAGCAGCCATCCGTCCATCCAAGTGCTTGTTGTGCACGTCGTAAATAATTATTTATTTATTTATTTATTTATTTGTCTTCAATGGCAGGCTCGAGGCCCATGAACACACAAAACACACACAAACACAAAGACTAACAAAAGACTAAAACAAACTACTTCGCCAACATTTAAAAACTGGAGATTTAAAAAACAAGTCCGAATTATGTTAATACGCTTCGTCTTTTTATAGCTTGTCTGCTGATAGTTGTCTATTCGGATTTTTGTGCAACGCGATTACGTAGTTCTTACGTGCAAGTCAAACAGTGAAGTAATAACAGCATAAGTGTTGTGATTATCACAACTGATGCTGCTGCTAATGCTGCTGTTGCTGATGTTGCTGATATGTGTAAACAGCTCTCAACAGTGACCTGATGCAGCAGCTGGTAGATCGTGATGACCTTCACATGGCTCAAGACTCTATGCTGGTCGACATTGATGACCTCACCAGGTGTGTACTAATGGCCAATTCACACCTACGACACAACTCAACTCAATTGTCGTGACTGTGTTTGACAATGCAATGACGTCGTTAGCTTTGTGACGTCACGTTGCGATGCACAGACCGCGCGTTGTTCACCAGTTTGGCTGAGCAGTTGAGTTGAGTTGAGTTGCGTCAGCGTTGTGGGTGTGGATTGGCCATAATAGTGACTGAGTGACTGCTCATAGTGAAGACAAATTTTGTGTTTCTTTATGCCCTGCTTTTTTAAACATATTCTGTTTACAGTGATTTGTCGTTTTTTAAGTATGCCTACCTAGTTACTGTATCTGTTGTCTTTTGTCTTCAGTGCTTTAGTGCTGGTTGGTTGAGCAATGAGAAGATTGATTAATTACAAGCTGAAGCTGCGAACTGGAGAGTAACCGCACTGACACTGCGTAAAATATATATTTATATTTTATATTTTATTTATCTATTTATTCTAATGAGCAAAGTACACTGCAGCACACAGTAACGTCACAGCTGAGCAACAAGGTGTAATGAGTTAAGTGCTAACGGTTACTCAGCTTAAGTAGACTACACAGACAGACAGACGTACAGACAGACAAGGCAAATGACATGGGTTAGTAATGCTAAATAAGTAAAATATCACTGGAACGAATGACATTCGGCCTGTGAAAGAGTTGCATAATGGCAGAACATGATTGATGGTTGACATTAGAATAATGATGTGCGTTGGTTTTGCAGGCGGGCGCAAGAGTTCGCGGCAAAGATCAACAAACGAAACTCAACGGCCGCCGACGCTGGCTGCAGATGAGGAAAACCCCACCCCGTCATCACGTTGATGACGTCACATGGAGTTCCCCACTTGCTCGAGTTCTCGTGACGTCATGCGACAAAAAATAGATAAACTGTTTGCCATTCATTGTGGCTGCAAATAACACTCAGATTACAAATTTGTACAAAATAAAATGACCTAACATAACTGTAGGAATGGATGGCAGACAGTGCATCCGGCCTGCTCCAGCAAATCACAAAGGTTTGGTTCGCTTTTTGTGAACTCTCGGAAAATTTGCAAAAAACTAATTTAAGCCTAGAGAAATAATAGGCCCTATCCCCCAACGTGAATTAGTCCGTACATATTTATCGTGGAGAAAGGTTAGAAATTGCTCGTCAAAAACATATCATAAGTGAAGCTGGCCTTCTGTCCGTAAGCATTCTAGTGCTTTTGGGGTTGTCCATGCTATATAATATTTAATCTTAGTAAATTTTACGCAATACTGTTAAAAACCGAGCCTGGCTGCAAATTTTATGTCAGAGAACTTATCTCCTCCTGTTTTCCTAGGTCTCAATAAAGTGAACCCCCACCCGTGATGTCATCTATATACAACCACTGACATAGTAATTCGGCTTGAATCGTTAACTAATGCCGCTGACATTCCATTGTCTGATAGCGCGTTTATTTGAATTAGCATAATTTCTCATAATTTATGCATCGGTATGTTGTCAGTAGAAGTGCCGGACTGTTGATTAGCGTAAAGTGCCACAGTTGCGTTGACTGGCTTAATACTATCTGCGGTTCTTCGCCATGTCACGTGACCAGGACTGGGACCATGATTGGCCTCGCCAAGATGTGAGGGGCAGAGGTTGAACCAGCGAAGTTCAGGGACAGAGCCCCGATGAGTGTTAGTGACTTAAAACACTAGGAGCTAGCATATCCTGTAGTAGGCCTAACTGTGAAAAAAATTTTTGTAACTAAATATTGAGTATCTCTGAACTATAGCATCAGATTTAGGCATATGCTGTTGAAATTTTTTCCACGGACATGTTATTAGCAGTAACCCCATTCTCGTGATCAATTCTGAGACGCTTGCCTTCCCCAGTGGCAAGATTGTTTCGTAGAGTGCAAAGATTGGCTGAATGCAGCTTTGTGCTGTTGGTACCACTGCGATATGCTGTGCAGTTTTACAAGTTTGCAACGACTTGGGAATGTTTCTGTGCAATATTTCGTTTAGTGTACACAGTATGTTTGTACATGTATATACTGTCTTAGTCTTATGTTCTAGTTTTATTTTCCAAATGTCGTTTCAGTGGACAGCTATTATTAATAGGCACTTTTGTTGTTTGTGTTTCTGTGTAATTCTGCTGCTTGGGATCACCATAGGCCTACTCTGCTAGTTAGGTGTGAAGTTATATAGAGTATGAGGCCCTGCCCTTTTGAATAGATTGGATTGGGAAGGAGTATGTGAAATTTTTGGTATTAAGACACGTAAATTTGAGATAACATGAAAGTAAAACCAACACTGGCATATCTTAAGCTTCGAGTTGATGAGCAACTGATAATTGAGGTAGAACTTTTGGATAAAACCTGTGGAAAGTTTTGGGCACAGGTCCATCCCCACCGTTGATATCATTGTATTGGGTTTTGTCATCAATCTGTTGTTTTTATGTTTTATTTCTGAAGTGAACTTCTGACCCTGTGATGAAGTTTCGTGTGCATTTTGTGTGTGTGTAATAAAAAGTTATATCTGCTGAATAATCAGCCAGTGTTGTATTGAGCAGGTATAGATGACCGTTATAACTTTTGGTATTTTGGCTGACAATTAGTGCTGAAAAGTGTTTTTTTGCACAATAAGACATCTACGTGAACATACTTCGAATTTAATAATACATCACAATACTGTCATACAGGCATATAACAAAATACGATGCCTAAACCAAAGAAATGTAAATATAAGCCTACACTACAAGCTTGTTCACATCGAGCATCTTTAATACTGTCTTATGCAAAATATCGACACAGAAAAACTATATCTGCAGCACTCAAAAATAAGAAACCTCTGCCAATACTTTTCATTTTTGGTTCCAGGCTGGATTGCCACTTGCTACTTGTGCCATGCCCTATTTCCAAAAATACGAAAATCAGCTCACGACTCTTCAAGTAATCGACAGATGCAAGGTAAAAACATAATGTCCTTGCAAGTTAACCTAGCAGTGGCTCCAAGGGGTAGCTGATGATAGGAGACATCCTACGGTTTTCCCATAAGCATAAGATCTTTCATTGTGCACTTGCTTAATGCAGCCATGGCGTGCAAACTTAACACGTCTCAAAATGTACTGTATTGCGGGCTGTTTGTAGCTAATTTAAACCCCTTTACAATGAATCTTACAAAGCATGGCGTAAGAGTAGGGGATGAAGTATGTATAGGGCCAGCACCCGTCCAGCACCGCTAATGCAGCTGTTAATAAATTAGTTCTTAATACTGGCAAAGTGTAAAACATGCAGAAAAAACCATCAAAAACCAGAAAAAATCTTGTGATGTCAAACAGCAATCAATGCATTATTAGATGTGTGCAATGTGCAACGTAAAAATAACGTATAACATACAATGCATAATATATCTGTAGTGTTCTTATGATGTTGGTCGAGCAATATAAAATAAGGTATCCTGACAAAATTACTGCAACAACATGACAAAAATTACTTTATGGACCAGCCAAATCTGGATCAAGTAACTCTATAAAAATGGGTTAGCTGAAAAAAAACTGTGTTAGTATGGCATGTACAGTATATGCAGTATAATACATTTATTGTACACACGTATTGAAACAGCACATCTAGCACGTAGAAAGCATTTAGCTAGTGACATAAGCAATTAAGCATCAAGAAAAAATGCAAGGCCACTAGGCCTAGCTGTCCTCCATTTACGGGAAATTTTGATCACGCCACAAGAAGCAATAGTGATATGCAAACAAAAACGATTCTACAAGCACATTTATGCGTGTCATCAAATTATATGCCTGTGCATGTGGACCATTATAAAATTGTTTCCTGTCTTCTTTAAAATAATAGTTAACTCTTTATAAGAAAGGCACAATGTCAGCAGAGCCATGCTTTAGCCACTATACACCATGGTTATGGATTTCAAGCAATGAAACCAATACGAGGCTACAAATGCCATTGACCAACATCACTAAAACATCAGCATAAATTATCATAAAGTATCATCATCAACTGTTAGAAATAGCCAGCTTAGTTTCAGTTTCGGTTAGCCAGCGCATTGGAGGTTAAGTTTAATGCTATGCACTACATAAGTTGACGTCTTACTCACTTACTTACTCACTTCTACTGTTGCAGCCAACTGAGTTTGATAAACAATAACGTGTGGTTAAAGTTGTGTAGAGAGCGACGTAACTAAACTGAAATGACATGGTTTAGTTTTTGAAGAACTGACCAATGGGCAGGCAAGGCGAGAACACTGGTCATTAGTTGACGTGTACGTGAGCGTAGTTATTTAGGCCACCGACGCCGTTGGACGGTGCCTATTGTAATGCATTACTGCTTGCCCATTGGTCAGTTTGCCAAAAACTAAACCACCATGTCAGTTCAGTTCAGTTACGTTGCTCCTTAACTGCCGGAACTTGGGCAGTGTTAAATACGGCCATCATGCGGCGGTACAGAGAACACGGTATCTATCACCAAATCGTCGTCGTCAGGTTGGCTTTCACCTGGGGGGTCAACTGATGAAGTCAGCGGTGGGTCGAAAGTGCCGTCAGTTTCAAAGTCAACTTGGTTGGGTTCAAGGTCTGGATCAGTGTTGCTGGCGATTGGCGACTGTTCAGTGTCAGACTCATGACTGCTACAATACGTGATGAGGATTGGAATGACGCTGGGAGTGCTAGTGGTGCTGCTGCTCGTAGGACGAAGATGTTTATCGTGGACGCTGCTGTATGAAGGTTGAGGCTGTGAGTCGTCAGACCAGGCCATGCGGCAGCGACGAGCGGACCTCAACGTCCGTGGTCTGCTGGACGTCGTTCCAGTCTGCAGTGTCTCTGTCGCCACCGGCTTTATATCTGCACAGGCATTGCCGTCGTATGACACACAGACACTGCCGTTTTATCCTGAAATTGTATAAAAAGGACAGTTCACGAGTCTGAAGGAACACTGGCCTACTAGTTCGAACAGGTTTGGTGATATGGTTATAAATAGAGATAAATTGCATTGTCGGCTTTGGCGGACCTTGGCTATGATGGCCCACTGCTATGACGGACCAAATTTGGTACAGTAGTCTGCTAAGTAAAGGATAACAGATAACAAAATTTCAGTCAAAAAAGTCATCATAATCACCACCAGCTGCTGATGAAAGAAGCTACAAATTAATGCAATACAAGATTGATTAGATTATAAGAATACATGTAGATTTAGATTAAGAGTTCACCTAAATTTCTATTATCACTCTGCACGTTGTTGCTGGACTGGAAAGCAAGGTCACCATTACTGATGTCAAACGGTGTCTTATCAGTGTTGCTAGAGCTGCTAACAGGACGATGTCGTCTTAATGCCGAACGCGCCCTTTGACCAGATCGTGGGTTCAGTCCATTTACGTCCTGGACACAAGGTCGCAGGTCGGGCAGAAGAGCAAATGAGTCGACTGAACAATCGGAATCACTATCGTCTTCTATGAACAACTCCACAGGAACGACTGGAGACAGACAGACAAACAGAAAGTAAGACAATAAGACTCTGAATAACAGCCAAAATCTACATAATTTGCATCTATATCTCCATAATTTTGACCTTTTGACCCTTAAACACAATTACACATCACACCACATCACCGAGCAACTTCCCGTAGAATAGGCCAGGAAGGTCCCCAAGGGAAAACCTTTGAACTCGGGGACAGCTGCCGCAGGTTCCAGCAGGCTCGATAGATGCTCTCCTTGCTGCCCAACCAAGAGCATCACAGTACAAAAGTATGTCATATTTTCATGTTGTTTTTGAAAAAAAAGATGAGTAAAACTATAAAAACTACAAATGCATGTCGGAACAGGGTTGAGAGCCTTAAATTGACATACCGCTTATGTACTCTAGCCCAGAGAAACATTTACACCTATTATGACTTATCGGATATGCGTTTTGGTTTTTGAGTTAGACCCTCATGGAACAGTTGGACGAATAAGACGGATGAACACGATTCATACTGCTGTCAGCTAGAATGGCCACACAATGAAAAAGTGGATAACTTATTTCAGTAATCAACAAGTTAACTAATAATTTAAAAAAAAACAAAAACTAAAGTTATCTGCCACAGTGTGTAGTGGATTCATTTTCTACCTGGCGTCGAGGTGGGCGTTGACATCGCTTGTTGTGGAACTTGTTGAGTGTTGGCGCAACGACTGCCAAGTTGAGCAGTCGCTGACTTGCCAGAGCTTGTTCTGCAGATGTGATCTTCATGGCTTGTCCGTCCGAGCAACTCTACAAAGTTTGACCTGCCAGACAATCAGCAAACAACATGGTATAAGCACCTCTATCATAGGCTACTTCATTCAAAATCATTGCCAACTTCCTGACAAGTGTAAGGGTAAACGAATTTTGAAAAATGTTTGGCTAAAATATCGACAAAAGTTTCGTGTCCTGTATTTTAGGATTCACAGCCTAATAATTACAAAAGTTAATAATCAGATATTGGTATACCACTTAATCATAATGATCCTCAAATTACTGCCATACTGATTACTAAGTATTACCCATTAGCATTTTACACGATCATACACAAAAAATAAAGACAGAAAAGTAATAATACATTCCTTCTCTTGAAAAACTTCATTAGTGAACAATGTCAGCAAGAACATGATGCCACAAAATAGCCATTCACACCTAGTGCAATTTCTGCTTAAATACACAAAAAATCTGAGGTAATGCTCATGAAACACGCGAGAGCCTATAGCAGTTCTTGTTCGCAAGTAATCTTGGTCTATGTCCATCCATTTTGTCGCAATTCACTCTTTTGCAGCCAAAAATCGCCAGAAAATCAATCAAAACCAATATTTTAAGGGTTCAAGGTCATTTAAGGTCATCGATGTTCACATTTCTAAGAAGCTCGTCGCTAGTGCTTGTTATGATAAGCAGCATGTCTGTGCATATCTGCAACTATTTTCACGCTAGACAAGCCAACAACGGATAAATAACCACTCCGCAACTCTCCCTGAACGTAGAGAGTTCGGACTTGAACCGCTAAAATCTACATTCAATGCTAAAAATTTCATATGCAGGTTGTTTTAGTCTATCTCCAGCCATTTTGGCGCAATTCACTCTTGAAATGCATGTCGCAGCCCGAAATCGTAAAAAAATTCACTGAAATCCGCTATTTTGGGGGTTCAAGGTCATTCAAGGTCACTGATGTTGACATTTCTAAGAAGCTCGACGCCAGTGCTTGTTATGATAAGCAGCATGTCTCTGCCTATCTGCAACCATTTTCACGTTAGACAAGCCTATAGCGGTAAAATAACGCTTTTCAAGGGGGTGCCCCTCTTTCACCCCCTCATTCGAGGGAATCTCCTTTACCCAGCGGGATGAAATTTTGTCACGAAATACTAGAGACAATAGGCTATTATATGGTGAAAATGCAAAATCTCTATCTCACCTGGTCTTGGATTGGTACCGGGTCGTGATGGACAGACGGACGAACAGACAGAATTACTGTAGCTAATACACGCTATAGCTATGCTAGATCTGGAGCGTAAAAAGTCCATTAAGTTATAAACATCTACAATAAATTCCAAACAGTAACAGCAGCAAACGTACATGAGGTATATGAGTTATGTACCTGCTGTATCGACCACCCGTGACGAATCCATGCAAAGAACGACTGTCTTTAGACGCCAACAAGCTCAGCATGCTGACCAAAAACAAGTCATTAACAATGAGAGCATGGAAATTAACAATTAATAGCATGATTATTCATTAAAATGCTAAGACTAACGCAAATTTTAATTCTCAAAATTTTGTTCAAAAGTTATGTCGATGAACATTGCAAAGTAGATAAAATGATCTCGTGACAAGCATCTCAATCATCTGCATTTTTTTGGCAATAAACGCTGTTATCTTCAATCAAAATTAGGGATTAATGATCTGTTAATTTTTACAAAGTTAACTTTTCAAAAATTGTAACATTACCAGCTACAAATAGAATATGGTACATTACAATACAGCAAAAATACAATATTTTGTTTATTAACAAAATGTAACTTCTAGTATTCATATGGTGAAAACAATCATACAAATCTATAAGCTTGCAGTTATCTTACTAAGGTTCAGACTTACTTAGATACAGAGCCATGGTTAGGCGTCTGTAGACAGGCAGCTCTGTCATTACCTGCAACACAAATGAGTCTTAGCATTTACAAATTGGCCGTCATCTAAAACATTATAACTAACCATAGTTGTAGTAAACATTGAGAAAACATAATTTTAAAAAAGTTAAAAACGCATTTTATCAACAAGAAAAAACGTTTGCAAACGATTATTACAACTATCATAACAACAACATCTATCTTCTGATCAGCACAGCATCACAGCAAACTTCTATGCCTCCATTCCACTGTGAAACTGTGCCAGTCACATTACATGCAGTTATACCATGCACATTAATTATTCCCATACACTGCTGATGCAAAGCCATCCCTTGACTAAAGTTTGTAACAAATATCAACTAGAAGGCGCTCGTGAGAGTGCATTATCTCCCCTAGTGAAATGATTTAAACATTATTACTACTACTACTATGTATTACTGCTAGACCTACAACTACTACTACGCCTACAGCTACAACTACACCCTAAAACAAGGAAAGGGGAGGGAGAAGAAAGAGCCGGAAATTGTCTCCCCGTCTATCTGGCATGCACGTTATCAAAATATAGCGCCTCAAAGATAATGGGGTCGCGACCTTGACCTTTCAGGGTCACGCGACGTCATCAGTCACGTGACCATTTGACTCGCGATGGTCGACTTCCTATGGGTGGTCCATTGCAACCATGCGTCTATCTGGCAACGTTATGGAGATATAGCACCTCAAAGACATGTACACAGACACACCCACACCCACGCACACCTACATGCACACACACACACGAAACGATGGACAGAATGACCATCTCATAAGCTCCTCCAATGTTCACTATGTTCACACTTGGCGAAGATAATAATATTAACTGCTATTACTGCTGCTGTTGGTTCTGCTAATGCTACCACCATTACAAATTTTGCTTATACTAGTTGTCATTTGCTTATACTAGTTGTCAAAAGTTTTTCCGGAGTTACTCTTAAGCGAGGCCAACTTTTAAAGTGCCAACAGCTGATGGATTAGAAATTTTTACATGCATCACTTATCTTTCAGTAAAACAACAATTTCACCACATTATTTAAAGTGACATAAACCCACGTTTTACTTGCCAGTTAGCTGCACTTATTCGAAATTAACAGCAAAATTATCAAAATAAAATACATCTGGCTACTTAGTAATCACAAGTAAATAGCTCACGTTCAGACATATTTGCAGAATGCCTCAAGTTTAAAGCTGAATTCTGTCTAAGTTTGCTTCGCAGCAGCCTAAAATCAATGAAATACCTTTCATACCACAACAAACATTCTGCTATTGTAGAGTTCTATGCACACAACAACAGAGTCACAGAATGTAGTTAGCAAGCCATTGGTAAATTAATGAACAAAAAATATTTTTAACGACATCTCCCAGTGCAAACTAAGATATAAATCTGAGCTACATACAGCTGATGATTGTTACATTTTCAACATAAACAATATTTATTCTGCAATTATTATGTACCACATAATAATTATAGCTACGATATATGTGCATCGTGCAACTTAAAAACAAAAAGCCCAGCTGTCGCTAGAGAAGGCTGACTGTACTGCTTATGTTTGAAAGCCAGGGTCTGACTTCCAGTCATGAAAAAAAAAACTACAGGTTCATATATGCTACATTTACCGTGCTCTGGAATGCTACAATAAACGCTAGTATAACAGATAACAAACGTCATGCTCAGCCATCTTGCAAGGCATTATATCACATTAATTATAAATAAACCACAGCTCGTTTGGGGGAATGGGAGAGTCGTAGAAGGCTCCAACTTGATACCACAGAGTACCCATCGGCCAACTCTATTTACTTGTTCAGACAATTTTTTGGTATGACGTACCATCTAGCCACAATACATGCATTAGAGAAACAACAAACACCAGACAGACAGACAGACTGAGAGACAGACAGACACAATCTTGTGTTGAAGGCACGACCGTTAAAGATTAATAAAAACCAAAAAAATAGCATACAGAGAGAAATGAAATAAACCACAAACTGAACTGCAAGTTACAGGAAATGAAAGAGAAACCAAAAAAACAGTAACTTGTTCATTAAAAATAGAGAAACTATCAAAATATTAAACAGAGGGTTAAACAATGAACTTACGACGTTCGTGTTGGTTTTCCTAGATGAACATTTGCTTCTTGAATGGTCGACTCTTTGGTGTCAACTGCACTTAGGTACTGGTGACTCGAATTAGGCCGATAGCTTGAAATATTTCGAGCAGTAAAGTGGTTTTGAATATCTCTTGCAGGAACACTGTGACATCGTGTTGGAAAATCATTCACCCCATATTGTTGTCCTCTATTGGTTGCTGGATTAAATTCACCATAAGAATTCTGATCTGTTTGCATAAATGGTGAAAAATACAGATAATGCTGAACTGTACACCAGAATAAATTTGCTAAAAAATGATATATTATTCAGATAGCAAAACAAACAACAATCTGATTCTACATAAAAGCAAACAAACAATTAATTCCTTCAAATGCAGTGACATAGTTAGAAACAAAATTATTAACAAAATCGCTTTAGTTTTTAGATTCATATTAACCCACAGCACTTCAATTACACACAGATGGTACACACATCTGTACAGAAGCCTGCAATTTTTACATGTGACAGCACATCTTAGCTATAGTGGAGGCATCTGTGTGTCCATGTGTCTATCACATTGCTGCATTGTGTCAAAACAATGAGAAAGTTAGAATCATGAAATCTTCACCATGGGCTGCCACAATGACTCTAGTTTCAAGATCCATAAAACTTTATCAAAAATTAGAAGTGAGTCATCGAGGGTGCTAAATGAAAGGGGATAAGAAAAATTGGCCACTTTGAACCAATAAGTTGTCGTATCCCAGAAACAGGGCAAGATAGGGCCAACGTTACTACTACACTGTGTCTCAAAAAAAAGCATGTGACTACATTTTTTGCAATAACTGGAACAATGAATGTCCGATTATAATAATTTTTGGCACACTTATTAATGAGACTATATGTCATCGAATGGTGGTTTCATTTCCCACCTCATCTATTTAGTGCAACTGTCTTACCTTGGG
>Ga0209367_1002875_pt1 | contig 23075 bp, 8 predicted proteins | sample WorMetLIZISLAND2_FD_187412 | JGI IMG/M metagenome (GOLD analysis project Ga0209367, IMG submission 187412) | Marine gutless worms symbiont microbial communities from Max Planck institute for Marine Microbiology, Germany - Olavius geniculatus... ... | reverse complement strand
ACACATCACAAGGTGTGACAGATTAAACGTCATTTTTGCAAAACAATACGGATATCTGTGATTTTTTAGATTTCTAAATATAAAAACAGGCAAATTTGCGGCTTCCATTGCACGTCTAAAAGCTAAAAGTGTTTCAGCTTGACCTCCCGACCAGGGGCTTTGCCCCTGGACACCGCTACATCTCTTTGATGCACACAACAACTAAATAAAGATCGAAATTTGGCCGACACACACAAAAAAATATTGCCCCCATGTGCCCTAGCTTTTGCCTCCTCAGCTTTAGATTCTTAGCGCCGTTTTTGTGTGTTTGTCAGAGCTAAATTAGATTTCAAGTTCGTTTGAGTTATTTTTGTCTTAATCTGCACGAGAAGTTGTAAAATGTAGATGAATTTTTAACGTATTTTTAACGTATTTTAATGTATTGAAAAGTAGGTTTTGAAATAGAAAAAATGATTATATTTCGCTGTGTATTAGACTTACTTTAATTATTAATTTGCGAAATACTGTTAGGTGACAGTACTTTAATGCCAGCGACCTTATTATTGAGTCCGATTTCAGTGAATCAGTGTTGCAAAACAAATATAGCAGTAAGTTTAAACTATTTACTGTTCTTTAAGTTTTTATTTGTGAAGTCATTTTAATCAAAATTAATCACATTAATCAGACTTTACCCAAATGCCAACAAATTATTATTCTCTAACCAAATTCTGTAATGTATGCTTACATATCGCAATAACAGATATTTAGTCAGCGAATTCACTGTTTCATATACCAGCTTTCATATGTAGGCCGCCATTAGTGCAGCAGGCGATATGTAGGCTACATCGAACATTGATGTTACAAGAAACTTGAGCTAATGCTCACGAGACGCGCGAAAGCCTATAGCAGTTCCGGTTCAGTAGTTAAGCTAAATATTAAGGTGTTCACGTTAAGTTAATATACAAATACCAAATTTTATATCTGGATCGCATAACGATAGTTCCGTGGTGCCACCTTGTAAATGATATAGACTTGTGTCGCAGTCCGAAATTGCCAAAGAAATTCATAAAACCCCTTATTTTGGCGTTCAAGGTCATTTAAGGTCATTCGATTTGGCGCCAATCGAGAGTCAATGTACGACTTCCTATTAGTGATTAATAGTAACCTAGGCCCTATTTCGCACCTTTACTAAGATACGGCGACTTCTTGGCCAAAAATCGCAAATTTTGTTCACCCCCCTTTCATTTAGCGCCCTCGTTAGGGGTGACCCTCTACGAATTTATGGAAAAGCTTTACGGTTCTTGAAACTAGAGTCTTCTGGGCAGCCGACGGTGAAGATTCGGTGATTCTAGCTTGCACCGCTTTTGACTGATCCACTCGTGTGCCAGACAAACAAACAGACAGACGGACGGACAAAATTGCGATGCCTAAGACGCGCTGAAAGCAGTAGCTGCTTTCGCACGTAATAAAATGCAGCTTAAGAAAAACAGCGTGGGAAATGCGCATCGTGCGTGCTCTGCCAACCGTAGCGTTAGGCTGCACACGAGCTGTTAACATAATAGTTACTGTTACTATGTGCAGAATAGTTAACTGAAGCAAAGCTCACGTAATGCAACAATATTACGCGTAGTTTTAGACTATGTATCCGTCGGGAAGACGTTGTTAAGTATAAAAATAGTTTGATTCGCAGTTAAATGCAACGAATATTTTATCGCGCATGCAGGTGAGTAATAGGCCTATAAATGATCTGTTATAGGATGTAGCTCATCCGAACTTTATTTTGCATTTTTAACAAGTAAATTTATATTAATTTTTGAGAGCTTTAAGAGTGACTGAAACCTCATAGTTTAAAATTATTCATGTGACAATTTTTAATTAATCATAAACATATTGGGTCATTACAGTTTGAACCTAACTTTTATGTAGGCCTACCGAAACGCATTTAGGCTATTCTGTCACTTGAGATAATGTTAAGCCTATGAATGCTATCGAAGATATTTCGTCGTACTCGTTAGGCCTATAAAAAGCCGTGTAATATCTGATAGCTAGCCTATTACAAATTACGGTTTAATAACGTTATTAATTTTCTACCAATAACTTAAAGAAACTCGTCGGGAATTCGTGTTGCGTGTCTTACAGAGCATACAGCGAGGATGAAGACTGCTGTGATTATAGGCTTGTTGACTATGAGTCTACTGTTTCACCGTGCTCTTTCGCAGCAAGGTAAATTTTTACGTTATTTGCTCTAAGAACAACATGTGTACTATATGAGAGTTGCGACCGTCAATAACTTCTAAACAGCACAACATACGGCCGCGAAATTTTGCACGCAGATCCGTTTCTACATGGCCGGGACATGGGCTAGGTGAGATGTCGCTGAGGGGTCGTCTGTTTGAGAAAATTTCACTTTTTCTAAAATTTTGCAGCCACACCTCTTAGGCCACAGCAGAGTTGTGCGCAGCGATTGGCTGTGACGTCATATAGACGTCGTCACCATAGTGACGCATCATCAGCGCTGCAACGCATACTGGAGCAACCATAATGCTGCTAAGTTACCTGGATCGAGTTGAGACCCGAAGAACCGAAAATTAAGGCCGCAGGCCGAGATCAAGGCCGCAGGCCGAGTTGAGTACGGAAGGGTTAGAAATTGAGGCCGCAGGCCGATACTATGGCAAAGATCGAGCGGACAGGGTTTCCTGTCCACTTGTTAGGCTATATTGAGATTTGACAATAACGTGAATACTGCATTTAGTTGATGTTTAAAGCTACCATAGTATAATTAGTAGGTATACTTAGGGTCTTTGCCCCACAGCGGGGGGGGGTCTGTTGACGAGTTTGACAGGTGCCGGTAAGTCGCAAACAAGCACGTGCGACATTTTTGTAGATAGAAATTTTACGGTGCATGGAGGGGAGTACATGAATGTTGGCATACGGCTGAGCGGCAGAACTTGGATCACATTCCAAGTACAAACTTCCAAGGACGCAACAGTTGGGCTTCACCAATTCGGACACCACTACCGACTGTCGTATGAGATTGTCGTCGGAGCAGGAAACAACGAATATGCTTGTATTCGGTAATGTGCAAGATCACATGCACGTCCAGCTGTTTCATTTTTGTTATTTACGAAATACTGCTTTCGTGTTAATCAGTAGATCAACCGATCAATCAATTATTCAATAGTTGTTTTGTATATAATAGAAAGTAAATTGTAGCCTAAATTTATATATCGCATACTCCAAGAAATCTTTAATGCGCTTAAGTGGCAGATCTGTTAAAAAAACAAGTTTAGAGACGTCGACCGAAGATCGTCAGTGATTGAGGTCTTTGGCGATCGAGGCATTTCAGACACGGAGCAGACAAACAATCGACGAAGTTCGGTTATCCACAGTTAAGAGCTTAATGATGAGAAGCATCATCAGTAGCTTAGAGAAAGGAGAAGGCGACTGGCTGCAGGTGGGCACTTCCTGTCGGTTGGTCAGCAAACGAAGCCATCTGCGATGAAACTAAAAGAGAACTAACTAAAGCAAAGTCGTTCTGGTTATAGCACTAAAGAAATTTATTTTATCCGATTGAACATTTGATTATAACCGCTTTGTATACAGTCGCACGTACTGCCCATACTAAAATGTCATTATTGCATGCATATGTGTTCCTAACTAATAACGAGTCGCCACAAATGCTAGGCCTATAAAGCAGTTTACATAAACTACGATGACGATAATTGCGACGTGCAGAAAACTCCACTACGGTCCAAACGTACAACGGACAGACATCAGAGGACTGGTTTCAGCTGACGAACTACGGTGGTTCTGGATATCGTGGAAGAACGGATACATCTCGTATGGCCGAGGCAAAGAGCGAGGCAGAAACATTATCGGGCGGTACAACGATCTTACACCTTCCAATGTCGATCTTATGATGATCAGCTCTTACAGATACAACTCCGGATTTTGGATCATACCTTCAGTCTATTACATCACACGTGTGTTTATGAAATTTATCTTACTTATACTTTTCAACGGCAAATCTGTATTTATCATAAACATTCTGTCAGCATGTTTTGATATTGTCAGATTTCTATTTAGAATAGATATGCAATATACGTAAAATATTTTTGAGTGACCACTAAAATATTAGAAAATTTATGCAATAAATAGTATTTACATATACGAGTAGCTACAATGCTTCTATCCTGAATGTATAGTAGGCCTACGGCACTTGCGTATGGGACTTAGTTTGCAATGACGTCAGTTGTCGGACTTTGTTTTTTGAAATTAACTGCAAAAACTAAAATGTTTCATGTCAAGAGGCAAGTCCTCTGTGACTAATTGGTGTTGTTTTTGTCGCAGTTTGTCGACTTCTAGACGGCAATCTACTGACAGAAGGACGACTGGAAGTACTAATGGGAGGGTTCACTTTTATACCGTTCAGTGCTGACGACTTTGACGTACACGATGCAGCAGTCGCTTGCTTCACGCTTGGCTTCGGGTAGGCCTAATGAGTTATGCTTTTACTTATCGTTCTGCAGCACGTCACGAGTTTTGAGTACGTTGTATCTATTCTAGCCGCACTTTGCAGACTATATTGCGAACAAGGTAAACATCTGTTTTTTTTCAAGTTTTTAAGAAGCATTTTAGTGTTCGCGTTTTATCGTTCAGTTTCTTTCATTTCGCAATTGTAAACGCTGTTGTGTGTTTTGTTCAGCGTTCACTGTCATAGGCTTACTTTGCATGTTTGTTTGCAATCTGTTAAACAAATAGGCCTACATATAGGCTAAACTCACTGACTGATAATATTATTCATAATTTGATACTAAACAGGTTCTATCTGTGTCATCAACATAATTATTCTGTTCCTAGTACCCAGTAGTGGGCAGTAGTCGCAACTTACTATAATAAGCGTTTATTATAAGCCTGCTGTACTTCGAACCGTTTATGCACTGTTTTCAGGAAATCTGCAACGATAGAGAGATATCGATTTGGACGTTTGGAGAAAAAGAAGAGAATCCGTCTTCACTGCACAGGACATGAAAGTGCTCTAAGCGAATGTCCGCAGGATATCGGTTACGACACGTCTATGGATGTGTTCGTATCTTGTAACAACACACTGAACACGGGTACATATTTTCTACATAATTTTGTGAAGTCGATGAACTTATTTAACTAACACAATCATACAAAAAATTGTAATAAGCGTTTTTATTATTATAATTCAAGAAGTGATCCTCTAAGATGGTCCTCAAAATAATTGGCTGTACACTGCCGTCAAATAATAACGGCAAATACTCACTGGATTTCTTTTATCATTTGTTTTTTCTTATTATAGACCTATCGTATCGTGGTCAATATTTTGTTTAGGCTACTTAGTTAAATTATGAAAACGTACAAAACATTACAAGTCCTCAGATTAATACTTACGTACGCTAGTTTTCATGGAAGCATTGCCACATTGGCGTCATCAAGCACAGTAGGCTACGAAATTGTTGTCGATAGCACGTTGTGAGTCAAAGAAGCATACACCCCAATCCTGTTCAAGAGTTAATTTTGTAGTTCATCATTCTGAAACGAATTTATTGTTTCATTCGTCTGCTGTGTGGAATGATTATGGCTAATATAAATGAGCTGTTGTTGAGTTCAATGTTTGAATTTCGCACGATAGTGGCGGATTTTATTTCACTTTCTGTACATAGACTACATCGTTAATTACAATTTAAGGTCGTGGCGAAGAATACTGATTCTTCACAACACAATAATATTTATAAGTTAAAACATTATTAAAATCGCTCCACTTTTGCTAAAGTGAACTTCTGTTTTTAGACAAGTACATGACGAGCAGTTTTTCACGTGCAATTACAACGAAGACGACTACATCGAGCGTAGCTCTGACTACGGAAGAAGATGCGCTGAACACTTCCACTCTTTCGTCATCGTCATTTAATTTTTCTTCTTCTGCGCAAGTGTCTACTATAGTCGTCGGTAAGTTAATTACCAACCTACTCTGATGATAATGCTGCCGATGATTCTAAGAATTTTAATCATAAAGTTGCCGGGACGGACAATAAAAACGAGAACACCAACTGCGAACTCAAGATAGGCCTGCTTGTGCTGAGTGTCGAAAAAAACTTGTGCAAATATTGTAGCTTCGAAATTCGTAGTGGTTATGTAAATCAGACGCTCTGCTGGGTCAACGGGCTTATTGTGTGGACATATGGAGCCATATTTCAGACATATGGCGGGCCAAAGTACTGAACCAGAACTCTTGGTTGTCGTCTACTCTTAAAAATATTTTTGCAGCAAGAATAGATTTAAGGTTTTCCGAGTATAAAGTGAACTACTGTTTAACCCCATTCTATCACGATGCTTGCTGTTATAGGGCAAGCAGTGTGTATTACATTGTTGTGTTAATTACAGCAGTTGTTTCATGCGTCGTCGTATTCGTCGTCGTCGCTGCTGCAGTTTTTCTGCTGACAGGCCTACTTCTCTGCTACAGGCAAGAACGCTGCTGTATTTGATGCCAATCAGAAAACGTGCCTCTAGTGTGTTACTATAATAGGTACAATCGGTCAAACAAAACATCTATCCGTTCTATCGGTACGCTAACGACATATATTAGCTTTGAATACAGTAATCATACGCGTTGATTTAAAAAAATCTTAGACAAAAAAATCATGGCGTTTTTGATGTTAACGATATTTGACTGAGCGATAATTGTTCGAATTTGCCCATCTGCGCTCCTCAATTATATTTCGTTTCACTGCGGCCGGTATAACAAGCAGAATTGTGTTCATAATTTTCTTTTACAAAATTTCGTGTTAGTTACGTGTTTACATTTTTATTATTTTCATCTGCCCGAATTGCCTGAACTTGTTCATCCGTGACTCACAGATGTTACTTCGCAATTGATGCTTACTTTTTGGATGTAGTATACAAACTAGAAAGCAGTCAGAGACCGCAGACCTTTGCCAAGGCCATGTTGTTCGCCAGGTGGCAGCACCATATTTGGTTTGGCAGCGGTTTCCCTTATGCCCCATTGAAAGCAATGGTAACGAAAATTTCAAAGTGATCCAGAATCCAGGATTCCCTACGGATCACCCCCAAAATTGAATCACTGGTAGTTTGTGCCATTCTCGACATTCCCAAAAAATTTCAGAAAAATCCGTCATAACTTTTTGAGTTATCTTGCTAACACACACACAGACAGACAGACAAACAAACTCTGGCAAAAACATAACTTCCTTGGCGGAGGTAAAAAAAATCAAAATGTAACTGTAAAACAAGTCAAAAGCAATTTCAGATGATAAGGATGCATTTTGCCGGCATAAATGCATTAACGTTCGTCATGGACTCTTATGGCGTGTTGTAGGCGAAAAGCAGGCTGCTTTGCAAAGTTTTCACTTGACACCGGAGCAAGAGCCATGGAGAACACTTACGACGACTTGGAACTCGTCGCTGACAGCTCATCCACTTCACACGGTCAACGAGTGACCGGCAGTTCTGTTGCAGTGGCTGCGCCAGTTGCAGTAACCGACGATAGATACGACAACGGCTCGGCAGCTGGGAGAACAGGACTTACACCGGTCACCGCGGGCGGTGGTCACACGACAGTGAATGCATCCGGTGATGGCAACAAGAATTACTACGAGACATTATCGAACACCGCCGCCGGTGTCTCTCCGCCTGCTCCTGATGTGCAGTATGACGCAATCTGGAAATGAGTGCATCAGATTCGCAGAACAATCTTTCTTCTGAAGCCTACATATTCCCTGTGCTTTCAGTTGCAGTCCAACGAAAAAGACAGGAACTGGAAAAATGTTTTTAAATGTTTTTGCTGTTGTTTTATGTTTCAGTAAAACTTTCAAAGCAAACAAAAAAGTTGCGCCAATATTTTTGGGAGGTGCAATAAAATTTTAGGAACAGACGACAAGTGGAAGCAGGCGTAACTTTCGTAGCTGCAAAACCCGATCGACTAAACTTGTACAAAGTAACACTGATTGCGAATTGCGTCTGTTTCTTCTATTTTAAAAGACCTATTAAAATGCATCGGTGCTCATAAGTTCTTTGGGCGGTGGAGTCAGATATCCAGTCTTTTCCCCTTTCTAAGCCCTATTCCTTTCCTCATATTTCAACCCGGAGCAGCCAAGCAAACGATGACTGCAGGCAACTAACGTGTTGTATGATGACTACATGATTGTACAGTACACTGTGGGCCAATAAAAATGTGGCATTATTTTTGTCCATATCTTCGCCAATTATTGACCGATTTTCAAAATTCTTTCACTGGCACACTCTGTGGACAATTCGCATTAATGTGATTATTATACATCCCACCACACCGTAAATGCGTCTCTACACTACCTAACAAAAATATATATATACCAGAAAAATTTTCGTTATATTTCACCCATTTGCCGAGAAGCCTCCAATGGACGGATTTGCACAAAATTTTGTACAGGGGATCGTCTCGCGGACGTAATCACCTGTTTCAAATTTGTTGTTGATCGGTTGAGGGGTCTCGGATCTCCGAGGGGTCGAATTTTGTCATTCTCCATTGACTTAGCCGGTCGCCATTAACACAGGGCTGCGCTACCGAGCGCCTGTGATTGTTTCCCCGCAGTTCGTAATATGTTGCCCTCGATCTTCGATCTTGGGCAACATATTACGAACTTCGGGTCAAAAATTTTCAATAATGACTTCGACGCCATTCACTATTTGTACTCGTATAAAATGACAATTATTGTTTCACTGCGTATGTGTTCAGTCAGCATGTGAATATGAATAAAGATAGACTCCTATTATCATCAGTACATTAACATAAGCATGCCATGAGTCACGGGGTTCCCTAGTAGCACCCGAAAATCGCCGTTTTCAACTAGGCCTATCTCACTTTTATTTAACGCCGCTGTACGGAATCCCTACAGCGGCATTAAATGAAAGTGAGATAGGCCTAGTTGAAAACGGCGATTTTCGGGTGCTGTTTGGTTGAAACTGCATGCATTTTTGATTAAACTTATTTTTTAAAACTGTGTTGTCATTTATCAAATACACGTAGGCCCTATCTATCAGCTGAATTATATTCCTTCGATAGTCTAGTTCTATGGCATCATATCATCGTATTTCTGCACAAAGTTGTTAAGTCTATCAGCCACTGCATTTCCTTCGACGTGAATGTAACTTGACAGCCAAATCGACGCAACAATTTTATTCCAATTAGACACAGTATAAATAAAACTATTTACTAAAAGAAATTCATAAAAAAAGTTCCTTGCAAGCTCTAGTCCAAATGTATAAGTTACATATTTGAAAAGCGCGCGATTAAGTCAACTTATCTTACTGTCAAATTACAGTACAACAACATGCTGTTAACACAATAATACACGGTCCAATAAATTGAGTTAAAGCGGTGACTATTAACTGTTCGATTAATTTATCATTTCAGATTATTTCGGTTTCGGTGACTTCTTGAATCACTGTAGTTGCTGGCGACGTTCTGTCACGTTTGAAGGCACTCGGGCGTGAAATACCGTTGTTGATGGTAGACTTTGGCTGGGCAGACACCGCGGACCTATGCATGGGCGGTGGTGTGGCCCGAAGTGACTCGTTGCCAGGTGGGTGAACGTTTGCCTTGGCCTGCCATGAACTCGGCCTTACACTAGCACTGATGATCGACCGCGACGCAGTGCCACCTCTTGTCAACGAGCTTGACGTTCTCGTAGGCACGGGCGGCGGGACTCTGCCAACGCCCGGTGACGCCGTGCTGTTTCTGTCTGACGAAGAAGTCAGAGGGACCCATTTATCGGAACACCCAGCGCGCTGTTTCACTGCAGTCTGCGGACGATTAGCTCGCTGAGACGCCGTCGCGTGATGCGGTGACTGTGCCACGCCGTCGACGCCGTTGACCAGCGCTGTGACTGGCGGACCGTTTTCTTTGATGATGATTCCGACATGCGGCGCACTGGATGTGACGTCACCGACCTTTATGATGTTGTCTTTGTTGTTGTTGTTATTGTGCGTCTGTGGAACAGCTGACAGATATTCGATCGTTGACGAGCTGCATTGGTCGTTGGAAGATTCGTCCACGTGTGTAGAAATCACCGGATGTGTACTGATCGTTGACGCCTGTTCGACGGAAGAACTGTTCTGAAGAACTTCGTCATGGTGGTCGTGGTCGTTGTCGTCGTTATCGTTAGAGCTGCCTTTCGTCGTTGGATTCTCAGTCTGACGCTCATTGAACGTCACGCGTCCACGGACCGCATCAGCTGACCTCAAATCGGATGAAGCCCGGAGACCGCAGCCAGCAGACCACACACTGACGCAGGACTGATTCACGGCAAACGTCGGCACGCACGAGTCCTCCGACGTCGTTGCAGTAGTCGCATCATTAGACGTCAGACACAGCGCCGCGGAGCAGCTCACGATGAGTAGTGGCGTTCCGGACATCGAGTTCGACGTGGTGCTGACGCACAGTGCGACGCTAAATGCGGGAGATGCGACTTCTGTCGACGTGGGTGGTGATGTGTGCTGAACTGAACTTGCGTTTGTCGTGCGATGAATCGTCGTCGTCGTCGTCGCTGCCACAGAACAAGATGAGCTTCCCGCCACAGCCGCCGCCAGACCGTCGTCCACACAGTCCACTCTCGTCACATCTGCAGAACAACGTTCAGACGATGTCTGAAACTCCGTAGATGATTTCTGACTGTCAAGCTGTACGTCGAGACATCTCTGACGAAGTCGTTCCAGTCGCACCTGGTCGCACAGTTGCTGGAAGGCGCGTCGCAGTCGGTCGTTTATCAGTGTGCAGTGCTCGGTTGGTCGCAGTCGTTGACGCGTCGTGCTCAGAGCCTCGTCACGGCGTAGAGCTTCTGACAACCTGTTCAGCCGCAGCTTGCGCCTTCGCATCACCTCCGCCGACTGACAGCCACAACACACAACAGACTTTCGATTATACCAGCCAGCCTCCTCGATGCAGTAAAGTCAGACCGTAAAGCAAAGCACTGTAAACGACAGCTATACACAATACTTGTAACGAAGTTCGTTTACGTCTGTGCGTCTGCTATACTGTTTACAACACCACATTCACTACTCTCTAAAAGATAAAGCAGTAATATGAAACGAATTCTATTATGATTATATACAGGATGATCAAAACAGTGAGCCTTAAGTACCTTTTCGACTGCTGTTGGTGTTTCAAATTTATTACAATTAGTCAAAATAAACAAGTTCTATTCGCACGAATATGGCTTTAATTCGATTACGTAGAACCGACAGATTGAAAAGAGTCTGCAATAGTCTACAGCATTCACCTGGACAGCTCGGAACCTGGCCGCGTGATCCGGCACTAGTTGGCGTATACTTGACATCAGAGCACACCTGTCGTCATCGCTGACGTCATGCTTCGTGCTGACCAATGGCGCTGTAGGTAAACGACTGGACTGCACCGTCGCTAGCCTATACATATTACACAGTAGAACAACGAGGATGCAAATGCACATCTCACATCTGCAAATCTAGCATACACCAATCCTCAAAGTAGAACGCAAAATCCATCTTGAATATTATTAATACAATACGACTCAAATTCTGAAGTAGAAGAAGAAATGTCCCTGCGCTTACCGGGTAATATCCATACGTTAAGAGCTCATTCCTGTTCTTGATTTCTTTAAACCCCCGTGGATTATTTATTGTACGCACTGCAAAGTCAGTACACCGGCAAACCTAGTAAACATAATGACTACTGTGTTGCAGAACACGCCGTTTCTTCCCTAGCGACGATCATAAGTTCATAACCATCGCTAGTACTCAATGCGCAGCCGCCTACCCACGGAGCGATGGCCAGGCTGAGTTGGCCTAGGTAGATTGGAAAGACTATCAAAATGTAAACAAGAGATAAATAGCATACTTTTGCAGAGTTTCAAGTGTCGCAACCAGCTTTTTATAGCGTTTTGCATACTGCTCAGTTCGTTTCATCTCTTTCTGTACAAATCTGTAAACAAACAAATCTAGTCATTCAGCAATGCAAAAATTAGTTTCTTCTAAGCAACGTTAAAATGTGCAACAATTGCTACTCAGTTATCTAATAATCGGATCCGATCTGATGAGTCGTGACACGAATGTCAGCGACATCAACTAGGCTATTTATATATAGGTTGCTTTGCCTGTAGCCGAAAACGCGGAGAAATAGTTTATAAACGCACTGACCAACAATCAATTTGAAATACCCTTTTTCTGTGTTTATCACAAGTGCCAAAGGTCTTGCTTGGTTACGCCGGGATAATTTTCTCGACGCCAAACAAGAAGCTTTAAACCAGTAACAGTAACGCATAAAAAACGACGACTCCATACTGAACTTTTGGTTTTGCGTAAACCCGTCTAGTTTTCGGTAGATACTCAAGATTAGGCCGGGTCCTAGGCAGTAAGCTGAATGCCACGTTCTTAGCTAAAAGTTTAACAGCACCAGCAAAGGAACTGAATAACAAAAAATGTAAATAGCAAACAGAAGCAGTACCTTTCATCACGTGCAACACTATCCGACTGCAGTGCTATGTGAGCCTGTGTCTTGAGACGCACTGAACAATATTCCTCTGTCAGACAGACAACAGGCATTATGTGTCTCACATAAACCTCACAAAAATGCTTATAAAATGAACAAAAAAAACAATCATAGATCCAAATATTACAAAATATCAGCATATTCTTGAATTATCATACTTTTGAGTAGCAGTTCTGCTTTTCTGCGTTAATCCAGAACATCAATCATTTCCGGTCGCCACTCGTTTATCGGAAAAAACATCAAAGGGATGATAATTATGTTCATAGTATGCTATTTTCAAACTTGGCTTTTTTTCTTAAGTTCTGTCGTATGTTAAATCTTTTCTTGAGTTCCGTGTTACAAAGTGACAGACTAAACTGGCTATACTTGTCAGTTTTTACATTCAACATCATCAGAGCATTACACTGCAAACAATAAGCAAACACAGACATAATACAAATACACATAAAATTACAAATAATGAGAAAGAAAAAGTGAGTTCATATACGTTTATGCAAAATCTTTTGGCATTTCTGTAATATTACTATACCAATACCAGCTAAGTAACACTCAACTTGCATCAGACACAATTTCACAATAATGACGGTGTATATCGTCACATCCCCGCCTCCCCGCCCCAAAACTGTTAATTACTAAATCTAAAAAGCTGACTGTTTCTCAGTACTATACGTGGCTTAGTTCGCACAGTGGACTATAATTCTCATTGTAGCATGCTGGTAATGTTTGGTTTTCGGACGCTAATCGTCGAATAACGTAACGTAACGTAGCGTACTTTTGAGCGTAGCCATAGAGCGGCTAAACTGACTGAGAACCAGCGCCAATGACTCTACTTCCTTACTGCTGACACGACATCGGCAACTGACTGCATCACGACGCAGGTCTTCAACGACTGACTCGACGTCACTTCAACATACATGGGCAAACAGCATTCATTCGTCACATGACTTTCACTGATAGTAGCTAGGCCAATAGACAACGACAGTGACGATATACTGCACGCTTCATTACATATTCAAAGGCTGCAAATTGAATGAATAAGTTAAAAATATCATTTTCAAATAAAAATAAATTTATTCAGTCTCATAAAATATTTGCAAGTAGTCTAAACATACTGCAGACTCGTTATGAGACTACTTACTACAGAGGACAGTCAGAATCGTACAAAGGCTGCTTGAACTTGGTCAATATTTGCAACACTGCAGATTATGGTCGCCGTTAAAATACGTTTTCAAAGAATGATAGTTAAGCGAAGCCACTAGGACGCTCTGACCTGAGGCCGGACTCAATTTGTTCCATCTCGTCGCCGTGCGTCTGTACGAAGCGTTGAACGTCAGTTGAGAAGTTTTCTGCAGTTCGAGGTGATCGCCGCGAGTCGCTTACTGCCGACTCGATCGCCTGCAGACGTACGCTTGATGTCATTAATGTTTCGATTAACTAATGCTTTATTTTTTTACCAAAAAATTTTTTTTGTTAGAATTTATAGGCTACGTAGTTTACGGTTAGCCGTTAGCGTCATAAGTGTGTTGACGTTAGAATAAAGTGCAACAGAACTGTTTCGATTTCTGAAGCCAAATTAGCCCTACACTAATTATTCTATAAGATAAAAAAACATAACAAACTCTGTTGATGTGGTGCTTGCACGACACAATGTGTTAGTAATTACTTCATATGATTCTTTTATCTGCAGTATTGATCCGAAGTATATGAAGAAACTAAGAAAAAATGAATCAAATGTTCTGACTAACACATAACTGAATGTCCCAATTTGCTCTCCGAAAATTCATCAAGCAACAACAGGGATAAGGGATCCAAATAATCAGACGAAGCAAAATAATTCAAACTGCTCGGATCAGTTAAATCACCTTTCAAGCAAAGCAGAATAGCACTAGAGATAGTCAGATAAGAAGTTGGTATACCGCGACGCGACAGCGGACGTCGGACAAGTCTCGAACCATGCGGTCGCTGTTGATGACATGTACCCGGCGCAGAGACACATGGTCGGCGCGCAGCACGCTAGCGCTGTCACGTAACGTAATCACTAGCTCCAGCAGCCTAGCAGACAGCAACGGCGACGTATGCTCTGAAACACAACCACGTGCATTACTCATCACTCATCGACATATGATACGACATGGCACTATAATGCACAAGGTACGCTAAAAACTGGCGGGAATTCATAGCCGGCTAAGTCTGTCTGCTGAATAGTAAACATAACAACGAACGAGCTGATTGATTCACAGTCAAAAATTCTAAATAAAAGTAGCTTACGTAAATGAAAAGCCATGTGAGCTTTAAAATCTTCAACATACAGGTGGTTTTTCACTGCTTAACAAGTTCCAGCCTGTTGTCTGCTTTGTTATTTTGATATAAAAATACCGCCACCTGTAACCGTCACTATCAGTAAAATTAACAGCGTGATATTTACATCTAAAGTAATTTTAAACAAACAGAAGCAGTAAAAAAGGTAAAGAATGACAGAAATCAATCGGCAATTACGTACGGTTAATGGGGTTGGCGTCAGAAGTCATAGAAACGAGCTGGCGACCAGCCACGGAGACATGAAGCCACGATACGAGATCCGACAACTTCGACTCCATGCGACGCATGAAATCCCTGCATACAGCAAGCACCCCACCGCAGCCAGTCAGTCAGCTGATGCAAATCAATTATACACAACGCGTAAATGCCTTCTTTTTTGCACCACGAGTAGTCTACTGTCTACTGTGCAAGGAAATAGAGACGCTCCAAAAGAAGTTTCCTTAAAAGATTTTTTGACTTATTATTTGACTTATTTAGACTAACCCGTGACGGGTAAAGAAGATAAACTACTTAAACAGAGAGAAGTCGTATAGCTGATACTACTACTACTAGTAGAAACTAAAGTTGGGACTGATTGAAAAAATGTATCTATTATTCTCCAAAAACTAACTTCGTTATAAATAGGCCTACTTTGGACAATGTAGGTCAGAAATTATACCTGCCCCCCCTTTCACATTTCTAATTACGCCTCAGATACACGAGTTCCCCAATTCACCTGGTTTCCGAGTCGACGCTGGAAGGCGTAACAGACCCTGCGTCCCGCGCTGCTGCTGCTGCTGGGCGTTGACCCGTTGCCAAGGTGACACCTGGCGGACTGTACGACACCGCTGTGTATCACATTGTCCCAGATATGACAAACACAACAACAACGTGTCAATTACAATCTCATTACTGACGACAGACAAACTAATCACTACTCCGGCCAACAGCTGCTTCCGAATCCGTCTTCACTATACAAGACAGCTTCGTTTCGTGGCAGATTATCTCGTGTGTAATTTCGCTCAGGATGTATGAATAAATATTTCAGAAGCGAATAAACCCGCGGTGGGCTATTTTTGCCTTGTATTATTGATGTAGGCTTATACGTTGCAATGTACGTATGGTCTTGTGGAGTGGAGGCACTATGAATATTGGATATGATACGATGACGATATGAGCGGTTATCTTTGACTGTGATCTGATTAAAACGGAACATCATACGATATGTAAAAAGCTGTATTAGAAACGATTATTGTCAAAGTCAGCAGCAAAGTAGACGTTTTGCTAATTAAAGACGAAATAAAATAACGTGGTTACACATACACGTATTTTTGTTTGAAAATTAATGATTGAGTAGTATCTCCAATATACCACCACTGCTGCAATGGGTGGAGTCAGAAATGGTATCTCCATACCCTGTAGACCCTACAAATTCATATTTTTACAACTACCGAAAGATCACTTTGGGAAACCCACATTAACCTGTAGTGAGCGAATGAGTAGACATGAAGAAAATTTGTAACAAGCTGGTAGGCAACATGGCTCGCAACGGTTGCATACAGTAGCTGAGCTGCGGACAGACAGACAGAGTCGAATACAGAAACGCTGTTTTTTAGACAAGGTTGCTTACAGCAGTCGCGAGCCAACGAGTATGCAAACCTTCACCAATTTGTATTTTACAGCAGAAGTATTAGAGTGAAGGTCATACCTGGAGTAGCATCAGTCGCCGCGGCATCTGGGCGAGCCATGTCGTGAGTCAGCGGAGAGCATAGCAGCGGTGAGGAAGACTGCAGGTTTGCTGGACGTCCTGCACTGCTCACCTGCCCAAATACAGCGTGATACGGCACAACAGAGTCTAGCTGGTAAGCTATAATCTGTTTGATTTAGTCCATCTTCAAGCAAAGGGTCGCGCTATAGGCAGAGCCCCAGAGCAGCCTATACAGGCACCTTGGCGATATACAGACTCCATTAGTTTTATGCATAAGTCCGCCTGTCTATCCAATTTGTTCAGTTCAGCTTATTATTAACAGCTAAAACATTTAAACATCACTAATTTAAAGAAAGGTAAGAAAAGGTATTAGAATTTAGAAACTGAGTCTAACAGACAGACATACCGAGTGTGTGGTGGAGGTGTCATGTTGCAGACGGACAGAAGAAGTCGGTGAAGTATGTATGGTTGGTGATCTGCCGTGCAATGAGTTGCCGACGGCGTCCATTGCGCGTTCGTGCAGTTTCAATACACAACGATCTCGCACTTCGCTACATACAGACATAAAGAGACTGTAAGAAAGTTGTTGTAATCTCTTTTAAACACAAACGGCCAACATAAGCCTATAAGTAAATCTTGAAATGGCCGAAAACACTGTGAACGTATGCTTACGGATCGCTGTTTTACTACCAAAATATAATTATTGCTGCATGCTATGCACCACATAATCAAATCTGTCACAACTTATTAACAGTTTATTCATATGGTCGACGTCAAATAAAAAAAAACAGAAGCAGAACTGACTTCCGTCACGTGCGTGCCATAGGCCTACCTCCAATTACAAAGCTAAGCAGCTTTCAGACGGATACTTACTGATTAAACGAAAAAAACAGTGGTTATTGATGCGTACTTGAGGTCGTCTAGCTCGTAGAAAACACCGGAGAGCTTGTCGAGGATGTAGATCTTGCGGGTCGCTAGTTGAAGCTGAGACATGGACAGAGCGTGTGGAAAGACGCAAACAAACAGAGCTCGCAGAGTGTCGACGGAACTGACTTGATTCGGCAGCAGAGCGCGCCTCGTCTCATCACGGTACACCAGAAACGCGTAGCCTGCACGCAGTGTAACAAGGACCAAACTAATTTGGTAAAAGGCAAAATCGATGATCGACGTTATCACGTAATGAATCATAATCAGCTTTTTAAGTCGAAGGTAACTGCATTATTTGTTTGTGGGGGGTTAATCTCTCCACATGTGTACTTGCCAAATCATGACATCTGACATCTAAATCCATTGGACGGTCTAAGCAGGGAGCACGAATGTCACAAACGACAGACAACCCACGCTACGGAGCAATCTAATACGAACAGACAGAATCTAACTCTACAATTTGTTTAACTGACATTACGGTATAATTTCATATGCAAAATATACAGCATACGTATCGTGACTGACCGCTGAAGCTATGAAAATGCTATACGTGAGGACGACGGCTAAACTGAAATGAGCAGACCGAAATACAACAGTCACCACACGGCATTGCATATAGGCAGAATTTTAATAACCTCACAGCGGTCTCCGGCCATCCGCTAAAGTTACGTAGATTTTTCTAGTCTTTTAAAAGGCTTTGACGTATGTGCTTCATTGTTTAGCTTCTTTCATGTACTTCAAGCTAATCTGGTGTTTTTTGCCAGCCCAATATATAGCATCTTACGTAGTAAATTCACTGTCAAACTGAGCACGTTAATTTGCTATTTAGAGCCAAACAAATTGACGATGAAGACGACGAATTAATAGAACGTACCGAGTGGACAGTCGAAGCTGTGGTTGGGAGACCTGACAACTGGCAACGAGGTACGAATAGCGTGATAAGATCCAGTGCTGCTGACGCTACCGTATGGCGCTGCCGGGCTTGTTGGACCTCCAGATACGGACGATGTCATCGTGTCCTGATGTGACTGTTGGACAGCGTGACCACGCGTCAAGCGCGACTGCAATGACTCGTTCACTGGTGAACGCTCCTACACACACGGCCCAGTGCCGACATATTATATATACAACTTTATTCATCGAAGAAACGATAGATTATGCGGCCGTCCCTAACCCTTGTATTCAACCTTTTAAACCGAAAATTGGCACACCTGTTGCTCCAGCCCCGGAAAATGTTCACATCAATTTTGGCTCTTATATGCTTTTTACTTTTCTTTTTAAGTTACGAGCCCGCATGTGACAAACAGACAGACGGAAAGACAGATAAAACAGTAAGACTCAGAACGCGGCCTATACGGTACGGTCGCATGAAGACGGTGAACTTATGAAGTTTTTTGCCTTTTAGAAAAACGGCACAGCAAAATTCTTCACCATTATTAAGCTCTATTGCGGATTACTACTGTTTGGGATCAACCGACGGTGACAGAAAACTGAAGAAACATCGTTATTTTAATAGCAAAAGGTTATAGAATAACACTCACTAGAGTTTGGGTGTAAACAACATATCACGCCTGTAAACGACTTACATATAATGCTTACCTAGTACGTACTACTACTATAGACTTACATAATGTGAAGCTTTCGGCTGCGTCGCGAAAGAGACTGAAATCTGCTGCATTGCAGCAGAGACGGCAAGCACTGCGTCAGAACCGTCAATAACTACCAAGTGACGACGTACTAGCGACAAGCATTTACCGGCGACTCTGCTTTCCCTTCCTCTCTCCCTCGCTCCCAGCGCTTTCTGCTCGCCGTATATATTGACGCGTTCGACTGACAGGTGCGCGCGTTAATCGGCAGATTATTGCAATAAAGACCACCCGGAGACCAGAAATCCCTTGTGGTTTTAGCGACCGACCTACTGACCACCCAAACAGCGGCCACATATTGCGGCAAAAACTACATCATCAACCGCATATCAGCGGTGCTGACGGCCATCCGGTCGCTCGAGATCAATTCGTTTAGGCCTACACGGGACGCGTTATCAAACAGCAACTGCTCTGCAGCACTTGTGGACGAACGCGACAAGCGTCGCCATATTAACGCACGATATAGGCTCGCATAAACATCCACATTTCATCAAGGATCGGTTGAATAATACGCCCCCGATCACTCTGTCTGTAACGGCTACATCAAAACTCGTGCGACAAACCTGCATTGAGCGAGGACGGAGAAACGAACTACAGGCAAACCGATAAAAACGCACGCATGCCTGTGAGTGTGTGATGCAGCCAGATAGCGTTGGAATCAGTCGCAGCGCATCCTGTTAGCAAACACCCTCGCACGTGACGCGCGCAGCAGCAGCAGCAGCAGCAGCAGAGAATGATGAAGACAAAATGCTTTTTACGCCGGTGGATGACGTTCTTATTAACTAGCGAGTAGCAACCAACCAATGATTAGATACGTGCGACTTTAGTGGCATCTCTTTCACGACCATTTCTGCAGTTTCTATAACGCGATTTCAGCGGCGTTTGTCTACACCATACAGCCATCAGGGGAGGAATTTGGTGCATTTAAACCTAAGTTATATTAAAACTACGTTTTTTTCGGACCAAAAAGATCCCAAAATCGACTGCGGCTGGAGCTGTGCTCTGAACTCCACCCGACTGAAGGAACTTAGATCGCTCATCATGCATCTCTGGCTGAATTTTATTTTAAAAAAGGTCCCGAATGGCCGGAAAGAAATGAGGACCGGAAAAAGACAAAAAACATAAGAGAAAGAAAAAATTTAGAGGGAGGGAGCAATTGGAGAACTTGTTCCAACGGCATAAGGCGGAATAGACCTGACGCCCCTGTGTATGTCAGTAGCTGTCGCAGCCGCATCTCAACAGTTGATGAACTGTAGAGCATCGTCGGTGATAAGTGATAACTGCATAGAAGTAATATTTCGCCAACGTCAGCTGCAGTTATTGAAGCTTGATCAGAGCCGGCGGAAAAAGTCCCCATACTCCCGGCCGGGGGAAAGGGGGCTCACGCATGCTCAGGGGCCTCATGCTATGTATGAAAAAAATCTTTTTTAGTTTTTTTAAACTATATTCAAAATATAACATAAGTAAACACGTGAAAAGTTTACCCAAAATGGACAAGTCTATTACTTTTCATTAATGTGCAGTAATCGGTGACGTATAGTGGCCCATTAAACTTTATTCTTTTGCAAAGACAACACAAATTGTATCTGAAATTTTTGCGTTTCAATTTTTTGGAAAAGTCGGCAAATTTGCGGCTTTCATTGAACGTCCAAAAGCCAACAGTGTTTCAGCTTCAAGGGGCAAAGTCCCCCTGACTCCGCTGACCGCTCCACCCCCAGACCCCCCGTTATAAGGGGCCTCACGTACAGTTGTATTTGGGGGCCTCCAACTCTCTGACGCCGGCAATGAGCTTGATGCAATAATTCGCCAATGAAGTGTACCATCGGAACCCTGTAGGCTTATCCCGTGAGTCTACTCCTCAGCAAACATACTTTACTACATTTAGTATAATCACAATCACTGATAATAATGTACATTCAATCACGTCAACAAAGTAGCCAGGATGAACGGATACGGCATGTGCTAGGCCTATACCTTCTCTCCCGTGCAGCGTGCAGCGTAACAGTAGAAGGCCATAAAGCAATCCAAATCCAAGACTGACTTCAAAAAATCACATACGCCAATTATTCAAGTGTATAACAGATTATTCAATGGTAAGACACTGAAATATTGGTTAAACTCTTTCGTGTAAGTTAACGTATAGGTAAACTATACTCACCACAGTGACTCGCTCTGGTGAACGACGAATAACGTGAGCGTGAGACGGAAATTTTCGCGCCAAATATTCCAGGAAAGCGCTTTGCTGGACACGCTAGCAACAAAACACACACAGTCCCACAATAAGAACTGCATTCTTCTAAATCTAATTAGTAGCAGAGATGCTTATCTCGTGGCAAACACGGTGAAATCAAAAAGCAACGTCGCTGAGTTGTATTCACGCGCGAAAATCGACAGCTGGTCACTCACAGACATAGCAGCCGAAGGATTAACCAGTAACCAATTACATCAATTTCTCAAGACTTCTCTGGAGTGACCACTTAATATATTTAATAAAAAATTAAATAATAAATTAACACTTAATAAAAAATATTTATTTTTAGATGTTAGGCTACTGTTTATATTAGACTACACGTAAGTAACAACAGGCCTGCAGAGTGGTACTAAAGCTTTCCAGTAAATTTTGCAGATGTGAAACAGAAGAAGTGTTTTAGTTTGTTTTTTTTACTTCTCGAGCGTTAGTTCCTAACGTAGCGAAGAGAAGTATTGAAGACCGACCAACGACGGACCTCTGTTCCTGGAAGAGCCTTCCTGGAAGAACTTCAAACAGCCATATCTCCATAACGGTGCCAGATAGACGCATGCGTTAAGGTATAACAACTTTAACAAGACAAAGGGGGGAGGCAACTAGCGTCATCGACCATTATTGAAAATTTATTCCTCTCAGTTCCTAAAATCGGGCAATATTTTATGGACTTCGGGGAGACATTTGCCAACAACGACCTCGACGCCAGTTAGGCCTACTATCAGTATAATATTAAACGGGTCTCAATTAGACGCCGGGTCTTTAATACAAGCCGAAAGGAACGAAAAAGCTCTTAGAAGAATACAAAAGAAAATAATGCGCGCGAGGAATACATTAGATTGGTCACAATCTAATAATATTTCTTGTTAAAATCTTTTTTTCACACGAGCGCACAGCCCAAGATGCGCAGTGAATGAAGCAGCGTACCGTGGCGGTGGGGCTGCTGTAGACGTTGTCGGCGCGTAGACTGCGACATGATGTTGTTCGTCGACAGTCGCCAGGAGGCGCCACTGGACTGGACAGCACAGGTAGCGACGACGTCGACGACTGATGACGACTCTGTTCAACACCTTCATTCACAACATGTGTATTATTATTAATCGTAGTACTTACTATAGTAAGCCTACTCCAACTAGGCCTACTTCTTCATTACCAACATCATTATCATTTTATTCGCAGAAAATAAAAGTAGGCCTAATTCGATCACATGTCAACATCAATAAAGCCATATAGGCCTAATAATAAGACTGCGTTAGGGGAACTGTGACCGATCTAATGTAATTCTCGCACATTATCCGCTCGGTTCATCCGATCCCGAAAACCCTCAAACCACACACTACAACTCCCATGAAGTGTGTCGCATAACCCAGAGATAATGGCTATTTGAAATTATGATGCGAGGTCAGTCGGTGGTCGGTCGTAGGCATAGCCTACCTTAATAATACATTGATACCTACACTGATACGTCATACTCTCCTCTTCGCTATACGTCAGGAACGTAGCGTGTGAGAAATAAGCGTGAATAACTGATAGCAACTATACAGCGGGAGCAATAGCTGTCAATGTTCTACAGCGAAATGACAATTTTGGATTACAACAGAGATGAGACATTTTCTTTCCGTTTCATAACTAAGCCGAATCGTAGACCTGAAGGAGACTGCAGCCAGCGGCGTATTTAGGATTTGGCAAAGGGGGGGCATGGCAAGCGCGTGGAGCGCGAGCCTATAA
>Ga0209367_1002873_pt1 | contig 23087 bp, 18 predicted proteins | sample WorMetLIZISLAND2_FD_187412 | JGI IMG/M metagenome (GOLD analysis project Ga0209367, IMG submission 187412) | Marine gutless worms symbiont microbial communities from Max Planck institute for Marine Microbiology, Germany - Olavius geniculatus... ... | reverse complement strand
TCCCCTCCCCTCTATTTTGGCCTTTTTTCTTCCTATAAGGGGAAAGTTTTGTTAAGGTGTAGATTGAAAAACATGGGGAGGGAGTTTTAATCTACATCATCAACAAAACTTCCCCCTTCCCTATTTTTCACTTCGTGCAAGCTGTGCCCACCAGGTATAGGGATAGCAGCCACTGGCTTGTGAATGTAAAACGTTAGTTGTACGCTAGACTACAGCATACTGGCCTGTTAATTGTTGCTTTTGATGTTGGTTGTGATTGTTGAAATTGTTGTAAATTTAACTGTTAGCATATGACGAACTGTTGCTTGTTTTAATAGAGTTAAAATGTACATTTTTTATATTTTAATATTTATTTGATATATCTTTATTTGTTGAGTGTAAGTTTGTCTGTCTGCTAATCTTCTGCTTTACTGAATATAACACGGGATAGTTGCCATGCAGGGACGCTGTACAATGTGGAGGCTTGTGTGTCGGGAAAAGTGGAAAATAATATAGTAAATAAATGTAGTTGGAGAAATGTTGGGATTGTTTTTTAAAAGGCTTTGATCAATTTCTATTTTTTGGATAGAATATGTGTGGGACGATTGGACACTAATGACAACAGGCCTACATCCACGGTTGCAAAACCAAAAGCAATTGAGCGAATGGATAAGTTAAGTGGCTGTCATTAAATTCGTACTCATGATGACTGATCGTCACTGTGAAGAGTTTGTAATGCAAGGATAACACAGTTCGCTGACATGAATACCCGGTAATTGACCAGCTAAGAATTTTTTTCCATTTCGCAGACATAATTTAATTTTAATATCAATCAAGCTAGAAAATAAAATAGATAGTGCAAACTGAATCTACCGGTACATCAACTACAGCAACGGGATACGATAAGAAACGATACTATTAACGAAAACTGAGCGCATCACTAAAAGGCATAGTTAAATATTCTTCGCTACTTACTTGCTGTATTCTCTGTGTACAATAAGACAAAGTTTGATGTTAAATTTCTTTTGTATGTTTGCGTTTTAAAAATGCTAATTAAAAATATTGATGTGTTTACTACATGGGTACAGAAGACAATTACTCCGATGTGAGTATTACTGCGCTGGCGATCAAAATTCGGCACGTATGTAAACAGGCCTAACAACGTCCAGTTGTCTGCAGCGCATCAACGTATGTGCGGATGTGCATATTGTAGGTCTTGCCCGTACACGCACCTGACTGTTTCAAATTGGCTTTTAATTCAAAAATAAGATGGCATAGAAAAACTCCAAATTGGTTTGACAATGGTAAAAAGCGGATGTGCGGCTAGGGTTAGATATAGGGGTAAGATTAGGGTTAGGGATAGGGTTAGGGTAAGAAATAGGATTAAGAGGTGGTTAAACTGATAAATTACAGCTTAATTACAGCAAAATCTGCACATTTGCAGTTTGGTTTTTACTCGTAGCCACCCATTATGGGTTTTGCTCGTCCATTCATCTGACTGGCCGTCTCAAGTGGATTTCTAACTCAAAAATAAGCTGGCATAGAAAAATTTAAAATTTGTGTGACTGTTCTCTGTGGCAGACATAATTAGTGTGCCTTTTCAGGTCAAATAACCTGGACATTTTTGTCTTTTTTGCATTGAAAACAGCCGGCATGTCCACAACCACTACTTGCACGGTGACCACTGGTCTGGAAAATCTGGAAATGTCAGAGAATTTGAAACATGTCAGGGAAATGTCAGGGAAAAAATCTTGTCAGGGAAAAGTGTCCCAAAACTGTTCAATACTAGTTGAATATGGACGATGGTAAAAGGCGGATCTGCTGATGTGGCAACGGGTAAAACACGGATGTCGATGCGGAGGACATCCGCCTTTTACCCATCGTACTCTGTCATGCCTCTGGATCAACAAGCAGTGTATAACCGTGTATTAATTTGGGGCCTTTGGGCACCGGACGTTTGGACGCCATGCTTTATGACTGGCACGTTATTGAAATTACTGTACTTTGCATATCGTTTAAGTTAAAATTGTAAGTTGGCAAAATAAGTAAGTTGGTAAATCTGGGCTTACAGTAGTAACTTTCTGCTGCACTTTGTAGTCATTGTCGTCGTCATCCGTTGTTGTTTGTCATCGCATGATGTCACTGTAGGCCTATGTACTTCGTCGACATGCATTGACGCACGTCATCATATGTTGTGTGTGGGTGTGGGTAATATGCGTCTAGGTGCATCTAGTGCAATTAATGTCAGGATAATCGTTAAAGACAGGATCAAAGCTTAGTGTAGTCATGACATTTTGCTAACTAATTAGTGAACTTATTGATGAAAAAATGTTACTTGCAGTTGGTCTTTAGTTTGTACGACAGTTTAGCACTAACATGCTTTGCCGTGCTTGAGAATAAGTTAGTGCATAAGTGTTGTATCTATCAAAAGTCACCAAAATTATGAAAAGCACCATTAAAATTACGCAAATGAACCTTACCTTACCTCCGGGGTGGACAGGCTCTTACACCTGCCCAGCGCTGAGGCCGTATCAGCTCGGCCCAATGCGCGTCCCCGAATGTAACCAGAAGGTTACAGGTATTGGCCATAAAGCCGTAACGGCTGTGAAGCCGTAAATAGACGGCTGTAAAGCCGTAAGTAGACGGCTATAAAGCTGTAGTCGGCTGTAAAGCCAAAACCAGCACGAAAGCACTGGTAGCGTGTAGCAATCTGCCTACACGAATTTGGTCAGCTCTTAGTTGCTCCTCGCCTCCAGATTTTAGAAATCTTTCGGGTCATCGGTGCTGAGCCCCACCACCACGTCAAGGTGGCTGATCGCGGTGGGGATGCAAATGAACTTTTATATGAAAAATATTTAAGATGTTGCATCAAATTACCTAAATTTTACAACTGTTAGCATTACTGGTGATTTATGCTGAGTTGCTGTCTGTGTCGATCTTCTTTTTCATTTGTCTTCGTTTAGCACAAAATGCAGATACGACACTTTTGCTTTAAGCCGACATTACGTTACTAGTCACAGATGCACTTAGATGCACAAGACATTTTACCCACACCCATCGTGCGTCGTCATCATACGTCATCACCATGCGACGTCATCGTATATCATTTTTGTGCATCATTGTTACGCGTTGTGTCATCGACTTACGTCGACGTCGCACTTCCTCGTGCGTTATAGGATGTTTACACGATCTAGCAAACGTTCAGCAAACTTCCAGCAAATGTATTTATAATACATGTGAATTTCTGGATGTTTGCTGGATTGTTTAAACACCCCATTAGGCCTGTTGCGCATTGTCGTCCTCAAGTGACAAAGCAGACCGTTGTTTTCTGAGTAAATGCCTAGACGAATTTACTATCAGGAATTAGGCTATTGTCTAGGCCTATGCAGAGTGTGAATTGTGAAGAAATTCACAGCGGCAGACTTCAAACGATTGCCGCCTATAAAGCATCTGCTGAGCAGTTAATTACGGAGTGAATGATTGAAAAACTCAACAACTTTATGACTGATAATGTATGTGACAACTGTTATCCGCACATTCGTCTTTTACCCACACATCCGCACTTAGCATCCGCAGATTTTGTCTGCCTTTTACCCGTTGCCACATCCGCACATCCACAGATCTGCACATCCACTTATTACCCATAGCTAGGGACCAACCAAATTCACGGGAAAAAATGCATGATTTCACGGTAGAATTTTTAAAATGTGTCAAATTTCACAGATAATTCACGGAAAGAGTTTTGGAAATTTGCGGGCCCCACAGACGTTATTTTGAGGTGCTGCGCTAATGCAAACGAAGAAATTTCTAAACAACGAATATTTACTATACTAAGTCAAGACTCAAGACAGTCAATGTCAACTACTTAGTGCTGAAGTGCGAGACGTAGCAAACAGCAACATCCGTACAAAAGCTGCTGATAAAACTCTGGAGTTGTCATAAATTAAACTAAAAGTGCTAAAATTCACGAAAAATCACGGATTTCACGAAATCGGCGTTTTTCACGGAAGAAGGCCAATTTCACGGAAAATGTCACGGCCGTGAAATTGTGAATTAAGTTGGTCCCTACCCATAGCCATTGAATATTTGCATTCAACTCCATTTTTTCCTGCTCGCTTTGCTTGCAGACTTGTACTCCCATACTTTAAAATTTGCGGTGCCAGTAAGCCACTTTTGTTTGCCGTTATTGTTTAAACCACTAAATTTGGTCACTTAATTCTCTGGAAAATAATTAAAATTATTGCCAGTAGACATCATATTGCTACTGTTGCGAGAGGTGATACTCCATCTATTTCCCTTAAAATGTCTGGAAAAGTCAGGGAATTTGATCATGACTGGAGAATGGTCACCCTATACTTGGTCAGCTTGAAGCTGTTGAAGTTTGACTATATGCCAAAGAAGTAGAGAAGAGGTCAGGTTGATGGTCACATAGTTTAATGCAAGATTGTCCCACCAAAATGTTTTTTCCCACATACATTTGGAACACACTCATAGCTCATTTCAACTTTTACAGTTAGGTTGTGATCAGAGGTCTATGTTAGTATTAGCACTGAATGGCAAAATCTCCCTGACGCTGAAGATGTATTTTAAGACTAATTGTTTAGCATCTGCTAAAGACTAATTTAATGGCATCTGCTGTATTTCGTGTTTTATTCAAATACTGCTGATGATTGCATTGTAGATGTGATGCAGATCCCAACACTCTGGCACGCTATGTTACTGCATTGATTAAAAAAGACAAGCCAGTTGATGAGCTTCGAAAACAATGCTTGAAGAAACTTCAGATATTTCTACAAACTCGTAAGGAATTACTGCGACTGCTTTTTTCTCCTATGCATGTCTTCCTTTCATGCTTTTTCTTTGGCACTAGTTGTATCGTATTACAATGTATAACACTGGTTGTATATCTAATATTGTGCTTTTGGTTTCATATTTTAGTGCCATTATAAATATGTATGTATTTTGTGTATACATAGAAGTAAGTTGATGTGATTTGATATAATGTAATGTGTAAATCATTATTAGCTGATGTGATGTATGTTTGTACACATTCAATACTCAGCTTAAGTCTGAATTGTATTTGATCTAATACTTTTGACAACGTCAGTCCTAAATTGCATTTAGTTGTGTTATTGTTGAAAAACAGATACACAAGATTTTGTGGAAACCCTCTTCAAGGCAATCAGCTTACAGCTATATATGCAAGGCACAGCAGTCAATAATGATAGTTTTACGAATGCAGCACCACGCCGCAATGAGATTGAGCACCAGTCCAGCGTCTCCAATGCGGCCAGAGAGGAGCAAGTTCTCAACAAGAGTTCAAGTCCTCGCAAACGGTCGAGGTCAAGAAGTAGGTCGAGGTCAAGGTCTAAAAACAGACCAAGGTCAAGAAGTAGAAGTTCGGACTCAAGAAGATTGCGCAAAAGATCTACCAGTAGTAGAAATGAAGTATGTTTTTCTGTATCTTTTTCTTGATACTGATGTTGTTGCTTACAGTCTTTATTTTTGTAGTCTTTATTTTTATAGTATCTGTAATATAATATATATTTTAATTTTTTTAGTCTTTATTTTTCTCTTCTATTCGAGTTATTCCTGATTAGGCTAGTCCCATAAACTAAAATTTTGGACACACTGCTCGGTTTTTTATGCACTAGTTGTATGTTGAAAATTTATTGGTAATAGAAAGCTTTTGAGGCTCGAAGTTAAGTTTTTTTAGTGCATCTAACAAACTGTACAGACAGTGAGCGGTGTCTTTTCTGTCTTTGTAGCAGCACTTCACATATCGTGCGTGCTTGTGATTTTGATTTTTTCGTGAGTGACTTGTAGCAAATAGTGGTGAGTGTTTTTGGAAATTGCTGGAAGCATGTATATCCAACTTTTTACGCACTGTTATGTGGCTGTAAGCATTTACGAAGTATCTACGGTTCTGAGCATGATTCAAATGTCTGATAATTCCATCGCTGATCTGGTATTGTTGTACTAGTGGATGATACTGGAAGAGTTGTATGGGTGATGATTATGATGATGATAATGATAATGCCTTTAATTCGCTCGTGAGATATGTCGCTATATAAATGTGTTTTGATTTTTTTATTACTTTTACATAGAACATGGCATATATGGACATTAGGTGGCGGTAGTGTGCAGTGCTGTGCGGGTACATAGCTGGCATGCACAGGTATAGTGTCAATCAGAAAATTCCATTGTCAGTAGTATTCAGTGCAGTGACTCTGTGTGTTCAGGCTGATAAGAGCAATGAAGATCGCCACAAAACTCGGACAGTGAATCATTACAGAAGGAATGCTGTATTCAGCAGGTTGACTTATTTGTTGTCGATACTGCAATTGTGAAGTTAGCTGGTTATGAGGCTGATATTGTTAATGTCACAGTTGGTATTTTACGTCATAGTCAGGGTGACTACTTGTCTGGAAAACCTGGAAATGTCAGGGAATTTGAAACATGTCAGGGAAATGTCAGGGATTATGTTAACAGTCAGGGAATTGTCAGGGAAAAATCTTGTCAGGGAAAAGTGTCCCAAAACTGTTCATTACTAGTTGAATATTTGCATTCAACTCCATTTTTTCTGCTCGCTTTGCTCGCAGACTTCGGCGGCCATTCATACTTTACAATGAGGTCCGTACAGTGGGCTTTCGAGTGAAAATGGAAAATTCTCTGGGTGAATGTGCACAATATGGAATAACTTCATCCAAATTAAGAATAATTGAATGAAACTTTGTAATTTGGCATAGATTTGAACGCCGAAAATGCATGTACATGTAAAATATGGCCTTAAAATATTTTAGTTTTTGAAAAATAAAGTTTAAAAAAACTTTTGGGGGTAAAATTTTCTAACTTATGCTGTATATAGCACATGCAGTGTGCTCTGCAGGCTTGGTCGTCGTTCAAGTAGTCGGGATCGTCTGCGAAGTCGTGAACGTTCGCGCTACTCTCCACGTCGCCGTCGACTCTTGAGCCATCGCTATTCCCTGCACTCCACCCGGCGTCGCCGTTCTTCTGACCGGAGGCGCCACTCCAGAGACCGAATCCGTCGCTCTCGATCTCCAATTAAATCAAGGTTGAGGTCACATTGGAGCTCACAGTCACGTTCAAGGTCAAAGTCGAAGTCACCACGACCTAAACAACAGTCCGATTCACTGCCACAGAATGAACAAAAGTCACCACTTCCAGCGAAATCTCACTCTAAGTCACCGCCTCCAAAGATGATATCTGTTGTTTCGTCTGTGCCTTCTACAGATCAAGGTATGGCTGAGTAATTGATAGTGTCTTCAGGTTCAGGATTGCTGCTCAGCTAATACTAGATTGCTTTGAGGCTGTAGCAAAACTAAATGTCGTGAATACTGTGCATCTAGTAATAGTGTTGTTACAGTTATCAAAATCGGCATCGAAACTGGTTTTTTAGCAAAACTGAACCGCATCGCAATCGTGGTTTTAGGCTCTCTATTGACGGCTTCAGACGGCTGTATAGGTTTGCTCAGCAATTATCGGTCAATTTAATTCTCACTGCCTCCTACGCTCTGCATCCTGATAGTCTAACATGCATGAGGGCGGCACTAATCTTCTTAAGCGGTGATTTTTACTTAGATGTCTAGTTTTGATTTTATATAGTTGCTCTAAAATTAGGCCTGTCATATATTTTTATTTCTAAATAATTTCTTTTGGCCATTTTAATGCTAGTTTCCCTCTGCTAATGTGCATCTGTCACATTTATTCATAAACGGTATTTCAGTAGAACAGTGATGTAGGCCATAGAATATAACATAATAAGCCAAACAATCAAGCATTAAAACCAGACAACGTTAATCATCTTTATACTACATTGTTGCTGTCTTAACGCAGATCTCCTGTCGCTGTTCGATCCGCTATAGGCCTATTAAGCGCACAGATTCTCCATAAAAACAATGATCTTGTTGGCTTTAGACAATTCCAGGTGGTTGCATTTTTTCATTATAATGTAACCGGCTTTCGAGAAAAGTCACTCGCTGGCCACCAAGGTAGCGGGCTTGCCCAGCAGCTGATGTACAACGACGGCGATGTTCGGGTACAACGCACTGGATGTGTGGCTCATGTGTATCTGGCTTTACTGGTAGGCCTACGCAGTGCTGTTGTAAACTGAAGTTCTGTCTACTGGCCTGCAGCACGATTGCAGGAACAGAGTTAATTACTAACAGGTGTGGGTAGACACCACTTGTTTTTTTGTTTAATCGACGTCGGTCTCTGTAGGCTTAACTCACTCGATCTGAGGAGTAGGCCTAATAGTGCAAGTTTGCCTCATGCCATGCTCTCCGCCTGCCACGTCATACGTCGGTCAAATCGACCGACCATGGCAAACTGGCATGCATGAAACCGTAACAACAGTGTATCTGCAGCAGTGTCTCCACTCCTGTTAACTAATCATTAGCGGGCACCGGGCACCATGGGTCTGTCTTATCTGCTCTATCTCTTTTCCTCCCCCTCTCCTCATCAGCAGTGCACCGTCACTTGACCACTCATGTAGTTTGTGTTTAGCAGCAGGCGTGCGCGTTATCACTAGATGCCCGCAGCTGGTTTTGGTGGTAGTCAAAAAACCAAAACCGACCGAAACCACGGTTTTTTTCTCAAAACCCAACCGAAACCAACCGATCTCTGCCAGTGTGAAATCGTAACAACACTGTCTAGTAATGCTGTTTGTTCAAAGGTTAAAGGTGGTGTTATAGCTCTTAATGGAAGCCCATTCCATAGCTATGGAGCATCATCTGCCATATGGGATCACATGGTGTTACCTGCCACTCGACACAGATGAACGCATCCTGCTTTAATCCCAGCCAGATAGGCCGGTACTCGATTTAGCTACCCCGGAAGGATGGAAGGCTGAGTTGACCTAGGCGGCTGGTTACATACCGAGGCCTGCAGGCAGTCACCCACCTGAGTACTAACACAACTCGGCATAGAGTAACTTCATTGATTGAATGAAACGATTTTCTGCTACACCACGCCACCATGAAGAAAAGACATACAAAACTCGAATTTGTTGTGAAGGTTTCCCGGGACGGGAGTAACTGTTTCAGGGCTTGATTATCATGTATATACTGAACTCCGTAAAAAGTAGATTTAGCAGTTGGACAGCAATTGAGCGGGGCTCTTGCGGGGTCTTAAAGTCTTTGAATTTTTTACATGCAACAGCAGCTACTGCTGTAGCATGCCTTAGCCATCGCAGTTCTGTCTGTCCATTCATCTGTCCGTCACACAGGTGGATTAGTCAAAAACGGTGCAAGCTACGATCACCAAGTCTTCACCAGAGCTTGCCTGGATTGTCAAATCGTAAAATGGGAAGACTCTAGTTTTAGGAACGTAAAGCTTTCTCATAAATTCGAAGGGGGTTACCTTGAACGAGGCTGCTAAATGAGAGGGGTAGGCAAAGTTTGCGATATCCAGCTGATAAAGCATTGGCTAAGTGATAGGTAAAAAACACTATAGACACTATAGCTGCAGGACTGCGGATTGTCTGGCAGCCTCTGGCGAATGATTTTGTTTTACTGTGCTTTCTTTGAAACTGTAGCCAAAAGCTACGGATGATGTCTGCGGATCACTAGCATACGACGGTGCACCGCAGGTGTTGCACATTCTCCTTTGCGATAGCAGGGTTTTACTTGTTTATCTAGATTTTCAAGGACTACAAAGTCCTTGAAAACAGACATGGTATTTGAAGTCCTTGAATCTGCAGCTGAAGATTTTTAAAAGTACTTGAATTTGATTTTCCAAGATGTCGTGACCGAACAAGTGATTTTCAGAATCAGTGTAACCATCCTATTACATTGGATTCAGTGAGAACTACTGATGCATTTGGTAAACTTTTCTGATAATTTCAGTTTTTGAGTAATGTTTGAAGGTGTTAAATTGTTGAATGTGAACTGAACGTGCTTATATATGCTTATAAAAGTGCCGGTTTGATTTAATTCAGTTCTTATATATCGTCCTTGAAATTTTGATTTTGACAAATGGGCAAGAACCATGATTGAGGCTAATTAGTTCTGAAACTGTTCAATCACTTAGTCTCTGTGTAGTTTGTCTGTTCTACTGTTCTGTCTGCCAATCAGTATCTGTTTTTATTGGGATTGCATTTATATGGTCATTTTCAAAGCATTCCGGGCTCGAACACTCGATGTTGGTGTTGAGTGGCATTGTGGGGCAAAAAAGTAAAACGAGCTGGAAGTTATGATTTTCCGACAGACACTGCAAATTTTCGACAGAAGTTCGCCGAAGAGTTGCGAATGTCAGACAGAGATGATTATGGATGTTTTAAGATTTTAACTTTGCACTTAAATTTCTTGAAAATGGGTTTTTTAAGCTTTGAATGGATACAGAATTTTCAACAAGAAGATTTTATGACGATTTTTCAACAGCATACGGTTGGAGCAATTAACACCCCTCTCTTTCCTGTCATGATGCTACCATTGGTGTTGAAATATGTGTGATATATTATCAGGTGAAGATGGGAAGGAGAAAATTGCCTCAGAGGATGATCGGAGTTTTAGTTCTGATGACAATGTGGGTGATGATAACGACGAGTCCCGCTATCGCATCACTCTCCCACTGGATGCAAAGCTTCCTCCACCAGCTCCAGTCTTTGCTGCTCCGCCGCTCTTGGCCATACCACACCCATCGATGCCACACCCGTCTCTGCCTGTCACCCATCTGCCTTTACATGCGCCACTTCCATCCCACCCCACTGTACATTCTTCGCAGCTAGCAGTGCAGCAGTCTGTCCAACCACTGATGACCGCCTCTGTCCAACATTCTGCCGATGTACTCTCACTGCCACCGGTCAATCATCCTCTGCCATCACTACTCCCATCGACTGCACATCATCATCAACAGCAGCCGCAGCCGTTAATGCTGCCACCTGTGCAGCTTCTGCACCAGCCGAGATGTCGCGATTATGATGGTGAGTCGATACTCGCTTGCCTTAAGAACAGTACAGATTCAGTTAATGCGAATGTAGTCATCAGATCGTTAAGAAAGTCACATAAACTAGTTCTATACGAAACAAATAACTATGACAAATGTTACTTTTTAAAGATAATACAAAACAATTGATACAATTCAGTAATTGCACCAGTATTGACATAGTTTGGATGGGGATGCAATAGAATAAAATGAGCAATTAAAAATTCAAGAAAATGTTAGAGTGAAATGGCAAGTCTAATAAAATGAGTCTGGTTAATAAAAGGCCAAGATTCTTTAAGGTCGCTGGTAAAATAGGCAAGCTTAGTTGATGATTTTCTGTCGAGTCCGGTTTTGAGATGTTGGCGGAAGGTCAAAAGTGACCAAGATGTCGTTATCTCAATCGTTAATGTGTTAAACTTGTTACTCTTACTGTAAAACTTCTGTCATCATTATATTAGTAATTCATATAATGGAGTACTGGTGCGTATCTTTATCTGTATGTCTTGATGCCTCTGTATTAGTGATGATTCATTGTCAAGATTTCAGTTTTGATACGATATCGATATGATATTTTGAAAATATCGTGATATCGATTTTTTAAAAATGATAAGTATGTAAATCTTATACAAGCACAAGAATAAAACGTGAAGGTTCAGCAAGGCAGTTTGCTTTACGTAGATACTAAAATGTGTCAGTGAACTTAAAACTTAACTATAGATTGTCGGGTCGTTAAATTGCGACACTATAGTTCAGTGATTATCAACCGGGGTTCTATAAAACCGAAGGGTTCTGCAGCTGGCCAGTAACAAATAACCTAGCATGCAAAATCACGCCAGACAATGTCTTAGAAATACTCACTTGTTTTTTTTTGTTTGAAGTTGCGTTTTTATGCATTTTTTTGCGTAGACATACTTGTTGGATCGTTTTTGTGTTAATAAAATTTTTGCGTATTTGCATTTTAGGCCTAGGCTTGTATTATAATGTAAGCTTCCTATGCATGACATTATTTAACTCAAGGCAGTATGAGAAATAAAAAAAGAAAACAAGAACATATTGATTAGGGTTATGGTTACGAAATCATTTGGCCATTTACTTAGTTAATTCAATTCTTTAAAAACTCGGCTAAGTAAAATTAAAAAGACACGTAGGCCTGGCTTTTCCAAGGGCGTCCACATGATAAATTTTCTGAATTGGTGGCAGGTTTAAGTGGTCGTTGACGACTGCCTCGCTCGTCATGTTTGTTTAAATACAATAGCATACTGCTGTTTACTAATGCGGTCACATTTTATATTGGTCATCTTTGTCTGCTTTGTCGTCTTCATGACAGCTCTGCCCTCAGTGCCCTGTTAGGGAAATGTAGCTTCATCCTCGCATACGTCGCTGGACTCACTGATCAATGCATGGCGTTCCATGAGTGACCTTCAGGCTTGTGTAGGGTTCCATGGCAACAAAAAGGTTGAAAAACACTGCTATAGTTAGTTTGCTTCGGTTAGTTAGTTTATCATTTTTCCCGTTTATTCTCGTTATTTTGGTAATGCAGTAATAAAAATATAAACCTCTGGCGTAAAATAATGTCGTATTTTAAAATATCGTGATATATAAAAGATATCGTGATATATCAAAAAATTTGATCAATATTTTTTTCAACATCATGATATATCGATATCGCAAACAATATATCGATATTTTCGATATATCGAATCATTACTAATCTGTATGTATGCTTGCCTGTGTGTTTCAGAGAAAGGCTTCTGTGTCCGTGGTGATCTGTGTGAGTTTGATCACGGCATTGATCCTGTTGTCATTGACAACGTGTTGCCGGGGCAACCAATACCACCGCAGCAACTACCTTTGACAGCAGCAGCAGCAGCACCAGTTACACAGACAGTATCAGGTTCAGTATCTGTTCACTGATATAAATGGATGATGCAAGCTACAAATTAAACTAACTGCCGGTCCGTTTTTGTAACGGCACAAAACTAATTAGTTGGTGGAAAATATTACATTACATTTAACAGCATTTCTGGAATAAGTGGCTCTATTAATATTATTATTATCTAGCTGCCATTTTTTACTGCTTATCTATTGGTCAAGTGTCAGTGAAGTTATGTGGCTTGTAAGAAATTTAGTTGTAGCAATTATCTGAGCTTTTCTTAGCTGCCATTACAGATGTGCATATAGTCTGTGAAGTTAATTGCCATTAAATTCGTGTAGATTAAAATTAGGGGGGAGTAAAAATAGAGGAAAAAGTTTTGTTAGGGGAGAAAATGGGAAAATAGGGGGAAGTCAAATATAGGGGGGAATTGTGTTAAGGGTGCATATTGAAAAATAGGGGAGAGGGTGTTTTGTCAAGGGTGTAGTCTGCCCAGTGAAAATTGGGGGTGGAGTTTTGGTTTAGAACCTTATCAAAACTTTTTCACTGAGTGCATGCTGCGCCCACTAGGTATAGGGATAGAAGCCACCGTACATACATCATGGGAATTGTGATAAACCGAATCGATTGACCGATCGATCGATTGATGGTTGTGTTGGTGAATGGTGATGTTGTGTCTGGTGTTAGATTCACAGCTGGTCGTGTCGTCGGTCAGCTTTCCCGTCATCACTCGTCCTCGTGAGTCAGTTGATGTGCCGCTGCCACCACCGCCAGCAGCAACTGTACATCGTCCACTGCTTCTGCCAAAGCCTCAGCTACGCTTTGTACCTTTAGCGCAGCCGCGACCACCCCCACCCGGTAACGTACTCTGTCTTACATATGCACACTGCACAATTATAATGGCGAGTTCGTCTAATGTTGAGTTTATGTTGTTTCTGTGTTTTGTGTTTCATATTAGGGTTTTCTGTAAAGGTTAAATGTACTGTTCCATTATTATGTGTTATGTATGTGCATTTTGCCTGGAGAAGCCATCCCTGAAATGACCTATACTGTGACAGGCGGGATGTTATACCCATATCACTTAGTGACTTCTGTTTCTGTGTCATGTAGCTGCTAGTGTGCTCAAGGCACTTTTTATGCGCGGTAGCAGAATGCTTTGCGCGTCTTAGCCATGGCCTGGTCATCTGTCTGTCTATCTGTCTGTGTCTCTCTGTCTGTCTGTCCGTCACACTGCTGTATTGTGTCAAAATGGTGAAAGCTAGGATCACGCAATTTTTACCATGGGCTGCTTCAAGGTGTCTAGTTTTTCGTGACAAAATTTTGTGCCCGTGGGTGCGGGGGTTCCTCTCAAACGAGGGCGTCAAACAGGGGTACCAGCCTAAAAAGATGTTATTTTGCTGTTATTGGCTCATATAGTGTGAAAATGGTTGCAGATAGGTACAGACATGCTGCTTATCGTAACAAGCGCTGGTGACAGGCTTTTTAGATTTATCAACATTGATGATCTTGAATGACCTTGAACCCCCTAAAAAGGGGTTTTTAGTAAATTTGTCACAATTTTTTGATGCAGTGCACATTTCAACACTGAATTGCGACGAAATGGCTGGAGATAGATCAAGACAACTTGCATATGAAATTTTCATCATTAAACATAGATTTTAGCAGTCTCAAATCCCGACCCCTTAGATTCAAGGAGACCGGTGCAGGCAGGCATCAAAGACGGCTACCCCTTAAAAAGCGGTTATTTTACCGCAATTATTTCGTGTAGCGTGAAAACGATTGCAGATAGGTACATACATGCTGCTTACCACAACAAGCAATAGTGACAAGCTTTTTATTGGTGTCAATGTCGATGACCTTGAACTCCCGAAATAGGGGTTGTTACTGAATTTTTTGTGATTTTTGGCTGCAACACACATTTTAAGAGTGAATTGCACTGAAACGGCTGGAAATGGACCTGGACAACCTGTGTATGACATTTTTTAGCATAGAACGTACTTTTTTAAGAATCTAAGTTTTGATCTCTTAAATTCAAGGAGTCGTCCGTACGGAGGCCTCATATTTAAGTACTTTTTCAAGATGCATTAATATCTTATTGCTGTAGGCCTACACTGATTGCCAAAATGGCAGGACTGCTGATATCGCGCGTCACATGAGCTTTGCTCGAATTACTTGTTACATGCTTGGCTTGGTGGCAAAATAGTACAGACTGACAAAAATATGGCTTTGCAATCACGAGGTTCAACTCTCGATCATGTCACTATAGAGTGGTTACTGCATGGATGGGTGACTGTCTGCAGACAGGTAAACTCCATTTCAGTATATAAGCGAACGCTGAGGAAGATCAGCTCAGTTTTGCATTGCTCTAGGGTAGGTAAATCAGTTAAATCAGCCTGTCTGGCTGGGGTTAAGGTAGGGGCACATTCACTTTTATCAGCAAAATTCCAAAAGCTTCCTTTTGGACATTTTCGGGGCTGGATGTCAATGACATGACAGTTGTGTTTGTGAGTTAATTTGTGTATGTTGTGATTGGGGTGTTTGTGTAAAATTTTAGCACTGATGTCTCTTACCACTCAGCCAGTCATCACAGCCACACCCACAGCAGATAATGATGTCACTAGAATGATGTCGTCAGGTTCATCGTCAGCACCTCTTGTAGTGCAGCGTTCTGCTGCTGTGCCTTCAGGTCCTGCGAAAGCTACTGTCAATGTGCCGCCGGACATGATACACTGTGAGTTGCCAGCTTTGTTGGTCTTTCTATTATGCGGTTTACCAAATAGTCTGCAGTACATGTCTGCCTTTCTGTCCATCAGTTTTTTTGTCCATCTGTATGGCTCCTAATTCAAAAGAAAAAGTACATAGAAAAACCAAATTTGATGTGAGATACGTTGTGATAGTATGGTAAGTGTTGACTGTTGTTGTTTTAGCGGAGCCTGCAGCTGCGCATCTGCATCGTCGTGAGCCAATTGTTAATGCATTGATGCCACGACTAGCTTTTAGTACGTCCCGCACTGCATCTAATAATGTCGGTGAGTAGTCTGTCATTGTATTGTATTGTTTTGCATGATTGTAGATTTAAGTTGATGACACATTGACCATTTCTGCACCTGTTTCCGGCGCTGGCTCGCGTTAGTTGTCTGGTGCCAGAAACCATGACACATTTAGCTGGCGGCACCGGTTTCTGGCACCAGAAAAATATGACAGACTGACCAGTTTCTGGTACCAGAAACAGGCTCCTGAAACTGGCCAGTGTGTCATCACAATTAGACATGAGTGTAGTTTTGTCTTTCTCTTGTTAATGTCACAGTAATAATCTCTAAGGTCCCGTTTTTCCATGCACATTTGATGGCCGATCAAATTGATCTCCGATAAACTTTGGGAGCTGATCGGAGATCATCTCAATAACCGTTTTTTATCGCCAATTAGCGGCTGATCGTTCATCAAATCTCCCATCAAGTTGATGGCCGAATATTGGCCAGTCAAGTCAGATAATTGGTGATTACACGTGACGATCTGCAGTTTGTTGCTTATTCGCACCAGAAACATCGATTCACTTCACTGATCAGAACGGCAATTTGCACATTAAAATGAAGTTCCAGGCATGGCGATCAATTACTGCTGATCAATTTATCCAGTATACTGTGTATAGTGTTTTGTGAAGAAATAAAATGGATGGACGCTCTCGTATCGATTGATTTTTGATAGGCCTAGAATGTATTTTTTACAGCAGACGATATGGAGGATATTGTTGATATCGTTGCCATGTCCATGTTTACTGGCTACGGCATTTACTTTCAGTGCATGCTGGGTAATTTAGCGCAACAATTTGTCAGAGGCGCGTGGATATCACTTTTCAATATCCGTATCTTATCCGTATCCGCAAAAACATGCGGATGTCCGCAAAAATCTATCTGCGAATCCATATCCATTCACCTCAATGCAAATCGAGGTCAGCTGCCAGCCAATCAGATTGGCATAAAGTGGGCTCAGTTGATGATGAATCAACAAATCGTTGATCACGTAATTGGCGATCAGAAATGTATGGAAAAATGAAACAAAGTTGATCGACGATCAATTCTGAACATCAAGTTGATCAGAGATCAGTAAATCGGAGATCAAATTTGATTTGATTGGCAATGAAAAACCAGACTTAAGTACGTTTTTCTTTTTCAGACATTTTGAAATTTGCTTGAAAATTTACAAACATTGTATTTTGATGAATTTCCGTGTATATTTGATAATGAAAATGTCTTTTGTGCATAGCTGATGTGAGGACGATCGTCTGTACACCTGAAAATGCTGCTGCTGCTGCTGCTACTGAAGATGACGACGATGATGATGATGATGATGAAGATGATGTGATATCACCACTGCCTGATGACAGTATCATTGTTGTTGGCAATCAACCGATGGCGACTTCACCTACAAGACGTGTCTTTGACTGCAGTCGTCTCGGTATGATGCCTCTTAAATCAACCTTTATCTTCCAATAGACAGCATTCTGAGATTGGTGATAACAGGAAAGATTATTAGAACTGCCATTACTGTTACATATGCACACATATAATGGCGAGTTCTTACAATTTTAGGTTTAGGTTGTCTGCATGTTTTACGTTTTATTTTAGGTTTTTTCTGTAAAGGGCGAACTTTCTGTTTCGTTATTTCATACGTTAAACTTTCTGTTCTATTGTTATATGCATTTGCAATTGTGCATTGCATGGAAAGGCTGTTTCTAAAATGACCTACATACTGTGTCTGGCGGGACATTAGACCCTACTCACTCTGATTCGGTCTAGGTTTGACACTTAAGTTGAGGATCAGAGTCTGTTTTCATGAGGCAAATATAAATCATTTTCCTATGGTCAGACTCAGTCTTAAGTATGTTCTTGTGCTTTGAATTGATGTGGTGATGTCTTAGTGTAGTATACTTATCCACTGTTTGTTTTTGATTGAGAGTGTCTTATAGGTTAAACGTAATATCATTTAAATGGCACTTTGTAGTGAGAATTACGTTAATAGTTAGTGGCTATGTCGTAGCTGTTGTATTTTACGTTGCAGGTGGCATAGAACTGGCATTAAATGAAGAAAGATCAATGGGCAGCACTGCATCACTTATTGTCAGCCACATTCCGCCCACACTTAACAACATTTCAACTATTAACGATTTCTTCAGCAAGTTTGGAGTCGTCATTAATGTTCAGGTCGGTCAACGTTACTGATGTAGATCAGATATACACCGTGTCCCAAAATTAGCACCCCGCCCCCCCGCCTAATTCAGTTTGTAGTTCATGGATTTCAACAAAATATTGTACACTGCACTATCTTAACATTACTTACAGTCTCACCCATTATGATGGATGCACTTTACCATTTGTGCTCAGTGTAACGTCATTTGATGTCAGAGTTTGTTTACATATGTTCAACGCATTTACAAAGGGATCAAGCAGCAGTGTACCTGCCTTAGACAAAAGGCTTGCATCGAGACCAAAGGTAGCCACTTTGAGCTCAAACTCTAAATACTAGTTCCAAATGATTGTCTCCACGACTGTTTCAAATTTTGTAAAAAAAAATCTGTCAGGTATTAATGATTTTACACTAACTTATCTCTAATTTTGGGACATGGTGTACTTATCCACTGTCACTGTGTGTGTTATGTGATAACATTATCTGGTGAGAGCTGCTGGGCTTTAGGCTCTTTTAAAACATCTTAAAAAGCACATTTTTTGACTTGTTCCATAATGAACATGAATGGTGTCTTCTGTTGTTTGCTCTGTCATCTCTGTTTCACTTGTTTATGTTCTGATTTATTAATGAATTTATGAATGCACAAAATGACTGATTTATTTATTTATGCACTATTTTCTGAAGTTGACTTTTTTCTGGACATATTTGCTTTATGCAATGTTTGTATCATTTGTGGTCACAAATTACACAAAGTGTTTCTGCTGTGTTTACTCAGAATTTCAGATCTTTGTCCTTGGCATATGACTCGTATTCTGTAATGCTGTTATACAAATAGTGACTGGCGTCGAGGTCACCATTGAACATTTCATCCCCGAAGTTTGTAAAATGTTGCCTCGAGATCAAAGATCGAGGACAACATTTTATGAACTGAGGGGATAAAATTTTCAATGGTGATCGACACGTCAGTTACCAGTTGTTTTGTTATACCTCAGAACCAAACAATTCTACAAGTCAGCAAGTAAATGAAATCTTGCAAAAAATCTGTGACAACTTCAATGTTGCCCAGTCAACAGTTCACGGGCAACAATGCACGTGCGAAAGTGTGTATTTGTTAATGTCACGTGATGCGATTTGGACCAATCGCGTGCAGGTATTTTGCGCTGAGGTATAACAGTGTTATACCTCACTGTGCTGATGATGCAGTCTTTCCTCTGGTGAATGGTTGCGGACTAGCTTTGAATTGTGCTAGTAAACTAACGTGTGTCTGGATGCTGCTGGTCATGTGTATGTTGGATCGCACTGGTAGGTTGGCTATAATGGCAGTGCCAGCAGTGCAGTTGTGACGTACTCCAGTACTGATGAGGCTGATGCAGCATTAGCCAGCGGTGAAGCCGTGCTTGGCTGTGATGGGGTGCAGTTACAGCAGCTGCTGTTGTCAGCTGAGGATGATGATTTAGCCACTCCGACTGTCCAGGTAATGGATTAATGGTAGCTTGTCAAGCATTTAATCCACCATTAGTTGCCAGTTTTTCTGACATTGATGACTGGAGCATATGAGGGAAGGTTATTAGAACTGCCATTATTGTTAGTTACATATGCACACTTTGGATTGGCAGTTCTTACAGTTTTACGTTTAGGTTGTTTTTAGGTTTTGTATGTCATAAAGGTTAAACTTTGTGTAAAGGTTAAACTTTTTGTTTCGCTGTTATGTGTACATGCATTTTGCCCCGAAAGGCCGTTTCTGAAATGACCTAATCTGTGTCGGGCGGGATGTTAAACCCTACTTACTCACTCACTCACTGTTTTCTATTATGCGGCTGGTCTAATGGCTGCATTACATGTCTTGTCTGTTCGTTCATCTCTTTCTGTTATTTGATGTGACAATTTGACTTTTATGTGGATTGTGTAGACTTCATGTTTGATACCATTGGTCTACTCTATGCTATAAAAATCAATGATGGATTTTATGAGGTACAGTACGAACATATGAAATGAGGTGTGGTGGACTGTGCATTCGTGTTTGTTAAGCAAACATAAATGGTGCTTTTTTCAAATTTCATGGGGTATATTCTTGCCAAAAATTAGCAGAATTGGACGAAATCTGACAAAGACATCGCTAAGATAAAAAGAGTGTCGCTTTTTCAGGCAAAGTACATATGTTTATCTGTATCTGTGCATATGCATCTCCGAATGTGTCTGGGTGTTGCTATGAATATGTGTTGACTAGAGTCTGTCCGTGTGTGTGTGTTTGGCTCAGCGTGTGTCGGTGAGGCAGCGTCTTGGTGTCATCCGTTCACCGTCTCATCGGCTCAGTGCTCACGAAAGACTCGGCATTCGACGTCACACGAACGTTCGTCAGCACTCTGCAGTCAGTACATTGCCTTAATCGTCAGCGCTTTGCATTATATGTCCATTAATTATGTGTCCATGTCTCTCATTATCACAAATTCAAATGAGTCTATAAAATTTTTTGGCAAATGAATGTGCCAAGTCAGTGCCGGTCCTGTTTTAACAGAACCATTGGTTACATTTTTTTGTATTTTGTAAGATTTGATCAGTCTTTGTCAATAACAGTAGCAATAATTTCGTTAGAATACCATGTATATGCACCAAATGTCTGTAAATAAAGGCACCACACTGTTGAGCAGTTGACTGTGCTGTTTTTTCCCTGGTGAATGGTTGTGGACTAACTTTGAATTGTGCTAGTAAACTGACATGTGTCTGGATGCTGCCGGTTGGATGGTGGAAGGGGCAGAAGGCCCAAAGAAAGTAATTTTAAGCACAGTTGAGTTTTGTGGACACTAGCGTAACTCCGTAAGTAATTCCGAAAAGTGTGCTGTTTGTTGAACAGAAACTCAGCATGTGCGATATAACCCACAGTTATGTGGGGCGAGTTCTCGTGTCGGGTGTTTGGTAATACTCTGTAATCCCGTGTGGCAGGTGACACTTCATAGCGTCAATATGGGTTTTCTTTAAAAAGCTGTATACGTGTTTTAACCTCTAACCTTTACATACACAAAGGCAAAACGTATGTGTGCTTGTTGTGTAGTTGCCGCAGTCCAGTCCTGTGCTGTTGAAACTTGTGCACAACATTGACGAGCAAGCGACACCATCAGCTGCAAAATCAGCCACAACTTATGTGAGTAACTTCTTGTTTGCTACAGACAATTATTACAGAGTGGGCCGTAAAAAACCATCCCCCTACATGTCAGCTAATTATGTCTTCCAAGAGTAATGTACATTTAAAGTGAATAGTGCACGTTGAAACATAATCAATTCTGGGTAACATGTGCAAATTTCTTGCAGGTATTTTCAATAATTTTGTAATGGGATAAAATAAAAGCAACCCAACTCTACAGGAAACACAATGGAGAAAACATTGTAACGTCATTTAACGTACGAGGATAAACTCGTTCGCCAACAAAAGGGATGGGGCGCTAAACGCATTTGTAAAGAGTTTCTTAACAAGAATTGGGTGGTCAGTTTTGTAAACGATTTTCTGCGCAAAATTGACAAGACAAACTCGATTTCTCGAAAGGTCGGTAGTGGATGGAAGCGGACTGTCTGAACAACACAGAATATCAAGTGTGTAGCAGAGCTGATATGCAGCCAGAAAGGCAATCCTGGGTCCAGCAAAATTCCGAGAGAGATTTAGAAGGGCACATTGAACAGTTGTTTACTTGACTGTCTTGTTGTTGTATGAAGTTTTCGCTGTTTACATGCAAGCACGTATTTCCGTTTGTGTTTCTCCATTGTGATATAATGCAGTTGGGGTGCTTTGATTCTATCGTGTTATTGTTGATAACGTTTTGACATACTCGTTAGGTTTTGATATCAATATGTGCAGAACAAACTAGCAGCTTATATAGTATGTCATTTTGTCCATATAAACAAATGCAGTAGCATTTTAAGCAGAATAATGTAGGGATGGTTTTTTATGGCCCACTCTGTAAATATTTGTTGACGACAAATGGTGGTCAGTGGTGGCTCAAATGTCTGTCACCATGCAAAGGCCATTATCACTTGACCCATTGCAGCCTCTTAGCCAGCTACTGTCATCACTTATAGCAAACTGTCATTTTGTACTAGTAGTATGTCGTCTCATATATGCCCATTTCAGACAAGCTTTCCATCACTTCCTAGCATTAATCTAGAGAGTACTGCACTGCCTAGTCTATGTACGTGGCTGTCGGCTGACAAAGGCAGAACATAACGTAATTTATGCTGTGCAATTGACGATAATGTCTGAACATTGTGACTGTTGTAGACTTTGCCGTCTCCTGCACTGACAAAACTTGTTCACAATGTTGAGAAAGAAGCAACATCGTCGACAACTCATGTGAGTGCTCATATCTAGACAACTCAGCCTTCTGTCCTCGTTGGTCGGTTAATTGAGTACGGGCCTGCTTGGCTGGGATTAAGGTGGGGTATGTTCACCCGTGTGATCCCATATGGCAGGTGACGCTCCATGTACATGTATCTGTGATGACTTTCTAGCTACACATTCCCTTTAAGCCCTTTTTTAAATCTCATAGCTGTCAGCAACTATCCAGTCACTGTTATGGTTGTCTAGCCCGGTAAGTAAGTTATACATTTTATAGTGCATCGATATAAATATCTAATGTCCTGTGATGAGATAATGCGTTTGGTGAACGTTGTAGCGAGCGACTGTCAAGCTGAAGTTGGACATGCTGCGACAGAAGCAGTTGCTTATGCAGGAACAGATTGATAAACAAAAGGTGGACAACAAGTTATCTCTTTTTTTGCCCATCTTTCTCTTCATGAGTGGGGTATTTTTACCTCCATTATGTTCTGCCTGTATATCTTTGTCTGTCTGCAAGATTAATTAAAACCATATGAACAGACTTTGTTATTGAGGGTAGGAAATGGTCGTAGGTAGATGTAAAAGAAGGGAGAGAGGTCTACTAGCTTTGCCTAGACGGACTCTCAGACTAGTAATAGGTATTTTGTCGGGTCATGTAGAGCTTAACCGACACTTAAGTATAATGGGGTTGTCTAAAGACCCATTCTGTGAATATTGCAGTGAGGCAATTGAAAGTGCTTCACACTTTCTTTGCTACTGTAATAAGTTTTTCTCTATAAGGAA